>Ga0307990_1000194_pt1 | contig 59174 bp, 53 predicted proteins | sample EllFjometagen129_FD_203168 | JGI IMG/M metagenome (GOLD analysis project Ga0307990, IMG submission 203168) | Marine microbial communities from Ellis Fjord, Antarctic Ocean - #129 | ecosystem: Environmental > Aquatic > Marine > Unclassified | place: Southern Ocean | collected 2014-10-08
CGGGAGAATGTGTAACGGTCTGCAATTATGAAGATGCTATCGTTGTAAAGGATGTAGAAATCAATGGGGAAATCTTCAAGCGTGCCGTTGTATCCCCTGCAAACTGCACCGGATGCGGATGTTGTGTAAGCGCCTGCCCCAATCAGGCCGTTGAGGTCATGGGCTGGACCATCCCGCAATATGATGCAATGCTGGACGCACTAGCTCTCGATCTCGGTGATTTGATGGAGGTAGCAAAATGAGCGAAAAAGAAGCTGTAAAAAAACGGGCTCAAATCTTGAAGGAACTGCGCGCTGAACACCAAACGACTGTGGATCGGACCCAGGCACGATTAAAAGAACAAGGCAAAGTCGAGCGCGAGATCCTCAAGGTAATCAAAGAAGAATCAATGACTGTGCCTACCCTTGCCTCCCAGATCGGTCTGCCAACACACCGCGTTTTATGGTTCCTGACCGGACTGATGAAATACGATAAGGTCCGGGAAGATGGCATGGATGGCGAATATGTCCTGTACAGGCGGAAAGAGGAGTAACACTATGGCCACAAGAGTGGATCCAAGTTTAATGCACGAACTAAAGGAATTTGGCGCTGCAGAAATTGAAAAATGTTTCAACTGCGGCAACTGTACAGCAATTTGTCCCCTGTCGGGAGATGATTATCCCTTCCCAAGGGGCATGATCCGAAATATCCAGCTCGGGTTAAAAGACAACATGGTCCATAGCCTCGATCCCTGGTTGTGCTACTACTGCGGAGATTGTTCAGCTACCTGTCCGAAAGAAGCAGAACCGGGAGAAACCATGATGGCAACCCGGCGTTGGCTGACGGCTCAATATGACTGGACTGGTTTATCAAAGAAGCTCTATACCTCAACAGCCTGGTCTATTGGGGCTTTGATCGTTGGGGCTTTGATCGTAATTCTCCTGGCAATAGGACTGCACGGTCCTCTGGTCACCGACCAGGTACAACTGAACACTTTTGCGGATGTGCATATGATGCATACAGCAGACCTGATCCTGGCCGCAGTACTGGGCTTTTTCCTGTTATCCAATTTGTTCAGGATGTACCAATTTACATTTCCGAGAGGTGGTCAAAATCCGCAGCCTCCCCTGTCAATCTTCATCACAGAAGCCTGGCAGCTGGTCCTGCATACGCTCACCCAAAAACGTTTTGCGGAGTGTGAAGGGAAACAGCGCTGGTACAGTCACTTGATCCTGGTTTATGGTTACGGGACAATGTTTATACTGATTGTTCTCTTCCTAACCTGGTTCCAGACCGATGAGATTTATCCGCTCTACCACCCGCAGCGATTAATCGGTTATTCAGCAGCTCTGGCCATCATTTATGGCGCAGGAGACGCGCTGATCGGGCGTATTACAAAAAAACACCAGATGCACCACTATTCACACATCAGTGACTGGTTGTTCCCAATCCTATTGATCCTGCTTTCTGTTTCCGGTTTGATGATCAGCACCTTCCGCTATATGAGCTTACCCCTTGCCACTTATTACACCTATGTTGGACATCTGGTTGTAATGATGATGTTATACATCTGTATTGGTCCTATGGGGAAATGGGCTCATCTTATATACCGGCCCTTTGCGGTTTATTTCCAGATTGTTAGAGAAAAGACTGAGGAACATAATAGGGCAATTGCCCAGGCTCCCGCTCCAGTTAGTTAATTTACTTGACAAAATGGCAGCCGTATAAAAGGAATTAAAGATAAACGGAGTATTTCAGACAGAAAATATCGTTGTAGTACTCAAATAAGATGACGAACTAAACGTGATGGCTGCCCTGGTGATGAACACAGCCGAGGTCGCCCCCAGGGATGATGTCCTTCCCTAGAGAAAAGACCAATGATTTCTATCAGAAAATAGTAAAGGAGCTACCAAAATGGCAAAAATGGCAATAACATGCAACGGTGACGCGGCAGTTAATATCATACCCACCCTGATTATGGGTTCTTCTGGTTTGGCGCTTGATAATGAATTAGTGATATTTATTTGTCCTGCCGGCGCCCGTTGGATGTTAAAAGGCGAACTGGAAACACTGGGAACCCCCAAGGGCCTTCCCAATCCTGTTGAGCTGTTTGATACGATCATGGACCTTGGCGCTACAGTGATCCTATGTGAACTTGCACTGGAAAACAAGGGCATTGATCCCAAAGACCTGCGCGATGACAGGATCAAGATCAAAGCAGCCCCACCCTTCCTGATGGAAGTTGAGGATGCAACTCTCACCTTTAGCTTCTAACAATTGATAGTAACTTCAGTAAATATAGCTAAGACGTGGTTCGTTAGATAAGCCACGTCTTTTCTTTTTAAGTGGAAGAATACTTTGACGCTGAAACGCTCTCAAACAAGATAATCTGCTCAATCCCAGCCCCATTCATTTTTCCTATAGACAGCTATCAATATTTCATATAGCGCATGTGATATTTTGCACTAACTATTCCATAATATTCTCATATACTGATGATTGTATTATCAACTGATAATGTTACTATCAGAATATTTCCCAGGTAGCTATGGATCAAAAAATAATAGAACTCGCTCAAAAACAAGCGAAACACTGCCAGGTGTTCAGCAGCCCGCAACGCGTGTTAATCATTTGGGCGCTAAGCGAATGCGAATGTACTGTAGGTGGCATAGCCAAAGCCATTGATGCTTCTCTTCAAAACACCTCCCAACATCTCAATCTCATGGAAGATAAAGGTGTTCTAACATCACATCGGAGAGGTAGAGAGATCTATTACTGTATTGTTGATGATGAATCCATTCAGAATTGCCAATTAGTAAAAAACCATCCCAGTATATTAACTGGACAATGAGGAAAAACATAACAGATCTTAATTCATTTGTTTTCCCTAGAGATATAAACTCCCGTTTTGTGATCCACCTTCGTCTCACCTGAAAGCTAAAAAGGCGATTGGTTACAGTGACAATAAATGAAGTCCTGGAATTTTGGTCTGGCGATAGAGGTACAAATAATAGGAACAAACCTTCACTAGCATGAGCGTTGTGAGAATATCAAAAGTATTGTTCCAAAAGGAGTATGTCTATGAACGAAGAATTCCAAACTGAAAAAATGGTAATCATTCTCAATAACGATGATGAACAAAGCGTTATGGCCGCCCTGGTAATGAGTGCTGCAGTAGCTGCTACCGGGGACGAAGTCCTGTTATTCATCCAACCAGGGGGTGCGAAAATCCTGAAGAAGGGCGAGCTTGAGAAATACCAGAATCTCAAAGGACAGCCAGATCCCGTGGAACTTTTTGATGCCATTCAGGTATTGGATGGACGGGTGATCTTATGTGAACTCGGTTTGCCGATCTGGGATATGAAAAAAGAAGATCTGGTTGATGACGTGGAAGTCATGATGGCATCAACCTTCCTCTTTGAAGCAGAAGGCGCCAAGATGACATTCAGTTATTAACTAAGGAATTTGTACCCATCATCCATTTAATAAAGGAGATAAATTCGTATGAGTGAAGTGACCCCCACAAAAACCCTTGATGTGTGCGGAAAGATCTGCCCCTATCCTGACATGAATACAATGACCACTCTTAAGAAAATGGAAAAAGGTGAAATCCTGGAAGTTCTTCTGGATTATCCCCTTTCAGTGGAAAGGATTCCCCGCAATCTCAAAAAGCAGGGCCACAAACTAATTGAAGTCGAGAAATTGGATGGCCCGAACCATAAAATGTTGATCGAAGCACATGGATTGAAGTAGCATAAATACTAATTATTCAAGGAGTGAGAAATGGAAGCTGTCATAACTGGATTGTTTGTTGGAATTTTATTTGGCTTCATACTGCAGAGAGGTCGCTTCTGCATGAACTCTGCCTTCAGAGACGCTATCTTACTTCAGGATAATGTCCTTCTAAAAACTGTATTCGCAGCTCTGTTGGTGGAACTGGTTGGATTTGCGTTAATGGATGCAACTGGTGCGATAGCCATTAATCCCAAACCTTTCTGGTGGGGCGCAAACCTGCTGGGCAGCTTTGTGTTTGGGATCGGTATGGTCCTGGCTGGCGGATGCGCCAGCGGTATCACTTACCGCACTGGTGAAGGCATGGTCGGCGCGATGACTGCGGTCCTTGGCCTGGCCACAGCTGGTTATTTCACCGCTGCTGGATTCCTGAAACCCTTCAAAGCTAATCTGCAAGCAGCAACCACAATCCCTGGTGCTGATGGAAAAGCCCTGACATTGCACGGAATTTTGGGTATGGATTACACCACCCTGGCAATGATCATCGCGGCAATTGCAGTTGCCGTTTGGTATTTTGTCGCACGTTCTAATAAAGACGAGTCTGAAGCTGACCCGGGATGGGGCTGGTTGAACACCGGTATTTTGGTCGGTCTGGTTGGCATCTTGGCCTTCCCGCTGTCCGCCGCCGCTGGCCGCAATTACCCGCTAGGTATCACCGCTGGATGGATCAATATCGTAAATGTCATTTTCAAAGGCGATGCCTTCAATTGGCTCGGCCTCATGATCATCGGCATCGTTGTCGGAGGTTTGGTTGCCGCTTTGATCTCCAAGGAATTTAAATTCCGCATGCCCAAACCCCTCACCCTGGTACAGACTTTCGCAGGAGGTTTATTGATGGGTTTTGGTGCCGTCACCTCTGGTGGCTGCAACATTGGTCACCTGCTGAGCGGCGTCCCCCAGCTTTCCCTGGGATCGATCCTCGCTGGTATATCCATCGTTTTAGGTGCTTGGGCAGCATCCTACGTAATGTTTGTCCTGCCCCAGAAAAAAGATCAGTAAGAAATTGAAAACGTGAGGCCGGGATAAAAACTAACCCGGTCTCTTTTCACAAACAACAAAAAGAGTTACTGAAATGGCTAAAATGGCAATAACATGCAACGGTGACGGGGCAGTTAATATTATGCCCACTCTGATCATGGGTTCCTCTGGTTTGGCGCTTGATAATGAATTAGTGATTTTTATTTGTCCTGCCGGCGCCCGCTGGATGTTAAAAGGCGAACTGGAAGCACTCGGAACCCCCAAAGGCCTTCCCAATCCTGTTGAACTGTTTGATACGATCATGGACCTTGGCGCTACAGTGATCCTATGTGAACTTGCACTGGAAAACAAGGGCATTGATCCCAAAGACCTGCGCGATGACAGGATCAAGATCACCTCAGCCCCACCCTTCCTGATGGAAGTTGAGGATGCAACTCTCACCTTTAGTTTCTAGGATTTAGGAACTGAATTTTTTAAAAAGAAAGGGATTGAGCCCTTTATGAGGACTTAATCCCTTTTTATTAACGACATTTTATTTACATATCCCGGATCTAATAGTTCAAATCTCCCCTACTGGCCATATCAATCAGATCTTTATTGGTGGGATCATGGATAAATCCCCAGAAAGCATCCGCGGGGCGGTGATACACCTTCAAGCGTTTTCTGACCATAAAAACAGTCCTGACCAGGTTGAGTCCCTCTACTGGTATGGCAATCACATTGCCACGATCTATCGCGCAGTCAGCAGCTAACTTTGACACAAATGAGATTCCATATCCAGCTGCCACGGTGCGGACAATGGCCTCAGCATTAGCAACCTCCATAAAATTATTCAAGTCATCCAGGCTGATATCGTGGCTGGCCAATTCAGTCAAGACAATTTTTCTCGTGCCCGAAGTATCCTCTCGCATGATAATCTGTTCTCCCAGCAGATCTTCCGGTAGGATTTTTTCTCGTAACACAAACGGATGGTCACTGGGTACAATCATAGTGATCGAATCATGGAAAAATTCCTGGAGTTCAATTTCCTTTCCTGGGATTTCATAACTGACCACACCGAGATTAGCATCTCCTTCCAATAAATTCATGACAACAGAGGACGGGGTGCAGCGCAGCAATTTGGTTCGGACATTGGGGTGCCTGATCGAAAATCGGGCTGCAAGATGTGGAAGCACGTATTTTCCAGCCGTAGTACTGCAAGCGATCTGAAGATTGCCTGCCATCCCTTCCTTAAGGGATTCCATCATTTCCTGCATCTCAATGGAGTCACGCATCACGCGCCTGGCCCAGGGAACCAACAACTTTCCAGCATCAGTAAGTTTGACAGTAGAACCCTGTCGTTCAAATAAGGTCACACCCAGATGTTTTTCCAGGGTTTTTATATGATGGCTGACGGTGGGTTGGGATAAATGCAGGATTCTGGCTGCTTCTGAAAAATTGAGGTTTTCAGCAGCGTGTAAAAATGTTTCTATCCGTAATAGATCTACCATTATTATCCTTGTAGAGTAACAGTGTAAATTAATCTTACCATATCTCATTTTGATGTTATTCAGCGTGCTTTCCTGTTACAGGCTTCCGAAAATCCGGAGGCCTGTTTTTGATTATTTTTAATCTGATTTTCACTTAACCATAAGCCGTACTAGCTATTTTGTACACTTTTGATTACGTTTACTTATTGTTCTTTCTTATCTATCTTATAACTAAAAGCTATTTATAGGGCGGGTTACTTATAACAAACGCTAATGAATATGTGCTAACATTCACAAGTAAGAAGAAGAAACTACCTTTTTAAGAGAGGTCTCATAATATGAAGAAAAGAAAATTAACCCCCGCCCTAATTACCGGACTGATTGTAGGTGTGCTGGCGATGACCCTTTTTACAGGTTTGGTTTCTGCAGCACCAAACCCCCAGGGTGAAGATCCTCCTGAAAAAATACTGACTGATAATGACTGCGTTAAATGTCACCGAAATGTCACAAATGATTGGGCCTTTAGCCCTCATGCTCATGCCTATGATGATCCAGTCTTCCAGGAACAATGGATCGGACTGGGCACTCCGGATACTTGTCTAGCTTGCCATACCACCAATTACAAGTCAACCACCGGTGAGTATGAAACCGAGGGTGTTTCCTGCCAGTCCTGCCACGGTACTGTCACAGAAAACCATCCCGACCAGGTAGTTCCAACAATCGTAGACTCTTATTACTGTGGATCCTGCCATACCACAACTTTAAGCGAATGGCGCAGCACAGGACATGCCTCAAGTGACGTTGATTGTATGGACTGCCATAATCCTCACAGCCAGAAACCGCTCTTTGATGATCATGATGATCTGTGCATTAATTGTCACAAAGACAGTATGGGTGACTACCTAAACGATCTCCATGTTCAACAAGATATCGGCTGCGTGGATTGCCACGCGCTGGTGATCCCTCCTGATGTCGCCCCAGAAGACGGCATCGTTCCGACCGGACATGGGTTCACTATCTCACCTCAGACTTGCGTTGCTTGTCATACAGATGCCCTACACGCAGGATTTACTATGCCCGGTTATGAAAACGGCGCAGCTAATGCTAATACATTCCATACCAGCACTGAAGAAGAAGGTAATACTGAAGGGGCTCAGCCCCTGACAGACACTATTCAGGCGAACAATCTAACAGATCCCCAACGGATCCAAACCCTTGAGACAGCTCTTGCCAGCAGCCGGGTGAGCAATTTGTTCCAGGGCGCTGTGATCGGCCTGGTCCTGGGCGGCAGCACTGCCTGGTTTGTAGGTCAGAACCTTCGCGGCCAGTCAGAGGAGGAAGAGGAAAATGATCTCTAAAAAGGGATCCTCAACAAAAACAAATAAGAAGAAATCCCTTGTATCCAGAAAGGAATTTCTGCAAATCGCAGGGGCAACAGGCTCAGCAGCTCTGGTCACACAGCTAATCACATCAGGACCACTATCCCCGGACGCGATCCAGGGAATTGGCGAAAGGACCCATAGCGAAGTAGGGATAGCCGAACACTCGTGGTGTATGGGTATAGATCTCAGCAAATGTATCGGCTGCCAGTACTGCCTATGGGCCTGCCAGGCAACCAACGATGTCCCGGATGACGACATGCGCTGGAATGTGGGCCACCCCGAAAGGACTGAAAGCGGGACAGACTTCTTCATGACCAGGCCCTGCTTGCATTGCGAAGAAGCTCCCTGCGTAAAAGTTTGTCCAGTGGGCGCGACCTGGAGCAGAAAAGACGGCATTGTCACCATGGACTACAAACGATGCATTGGCTGCCGGTACTGCGAGGTTGCCTGCCCTTATGATGTCAGGCGCTTTAATTGGGAAATTTCCAAAAAGGAAAATCTATACCAACCCACCTGGGGATCGCCAGAAGTTGAACGCCGGTCCCGGGGTGTAGTTGAAAAATGCACCTTCTGTAGCCACAGGATCGATCGCGGTCTGGCCCAGGGCTTGATTCCGGGAATTGACCGAGAAGCAACTCCGGCCTGTGTAAATATCTGTCCTGTGAACGCCCGTGTTTTTGGCGATCATAATGACCCCGAAAGTCCGATTTCCATTTTTGTTCAAAATAATGAAACTTTCCGCCTGAGGGAAGATTTTGGCACTAAACCCAATGTGCATTACGTGCGCCCTGAAAAGGAGGAAGTATAGATGTTTAAATTCGACCTCTCCATTCCAAAAGAAGGCCGGAAACGGGCTTGGTGGATTTGGATCGGTATCCTTGGAATATTATTGGCTGTCGGGGTATTCGGTGCCATTCGGGTTTTTGTTAAAGGTTTGCATGTGACCGGTCTGTCCGACCAGGTCCCTTGGGGCCTGTGGATCACCCAGGATCTGAGTTCAATCGCAACTGGAGCCGGTGCATTCACATTCTCAGCAATTGTCTACCTGTTCAGGATCAAAAAATACCAGCCTATCGCCCGGGCTGCTGTTTTTGTGGGATTCCTCGGTTATACATCTGCCATGCTTGCCCTGGCCATGGATATCGGTCGGCCAGACAGGTTCTGGCATCCCCTGGTTTACTGGAATGTTCACTCAGTTTTATGGGAAATTACCTGGTGCGTCATCCTTTATTCCATTGTGCTAGTGCTGGAATTTTTGCCGATCTTGCTCGAGGGCAAATACTTTGACCGGTGGCCTAACCTTCGCAAGTATGGTGACTTGATCCACAAGGCATCACCGATATTTGCCGCAATTGGCCTGGTGTTATCCCTGCTCCACCAATCCTCTCTGGGCGCCACGTACGGAGTATTGTCAGGTCGGGCTATCTGGTACAAACCTTCCCTGCCTGTGATGTTCATCCTCTCCGCTATTGCCGGAGGAATATCCATGACCCTGTTATTAACTATTCTGGTTGGCAAACTTAACAGACGCCAAATTATCAGCCGGGAGCTTCAATATGATATCTCCCGCTTCGCCGGTTATGCCCTACTGGCTTATCTGTATCTGAAGATCTGGGATTGGGCCGCGACCTCCTATTACAGCTCCTCCCCCGGCACAACCGAGGCGTTGGCCTTACTGCAATCTACTACACCCTATACCAGGACTTTCTGGTGGATTGAGATCGTGCTGGGTGGTATTGTCCCGGCCATTATCCTGCTTAACGCAAACTTCAGGAAAAATGACCGCTTTACGATGCTGGCGTTGGGAGCCATCATCGCTGGTGTGACAGTGAATCGCTGGAATGTGACTCTCTCCGGTTTGGTCGCTCCGCCGCAGTGGTCCCCGGGGGTACTAGGGAATTTGATAACTGTTTCCTACCTGCCTACCTGGAACGAAATCATAGTTTCCCTCGGTATCATCGCTTACGCTTTGCTAGCATTCAGTTTTGGTATAAAATACCTGCCAATCTACCCCAAAGAAAAAGAGACTGTACATTAAACTGGTCTCAAATGAGGTTCTAGAAACTAAATAAACGCTTCAAATAACAATGGAGCGTTTATTTATATTAACAAGGATGTGTCTTCAACTTAGACTGTTTTCCAAAATCAAGAACTTAAATATTTAATGGCAGGAACCGATAACCCATAATAAATTCTTTTGGATATAATAATGATTACTAATAAAATATCGAACATCCTGCTAGAGAATCCTATGTTAGATGCCCACCAACTCAACATATTTCTGGTTGCTGCAGAAACCCTGAATTTCACCCAAGCTGCAGGACGTCTCCATATGAGCCAACCAAGTGTCAGCCAGCATATTCGGGCCCTGGAAAAACATTTTGATGAAGTGCTATTTATCAGGCAGGGACGATCACTGATCCTTTCAGATGCTGGAAGAGTATTGATCCCTATGGCCCAGCATTTCGTTAAACAAAGCACCAGAATAAACGAAGCCATGTCCTCCCTGAAAGGGCACATCAAAGGCCTGATCAACATTAGATGCAACGCTCTCACAGGAAGATATACCCTGCCGGAATTTTATACTCAATTCCATGAGATTTATCCCGAAGTCACTATTTCTTGCCGAACCGATGGATGCGATCGCCCGTTGGAAACTCTTCGTAACGGGGATATGCACTTTTTATTCACAAACCTTGCATCTGTGATCGAGCCCTGCTTCCAGTCCCAGCTGCTGCTGACGGATGAGATCATGTTGATCACACCTAAAGACCATCCCTGGGCAAAACGGGACTTTATCGAAGTTGAGGAGTTGCTGGAAGAGAAATTTATCCTGCCTGCCGGATATACTACAACCTATATGAAAGTAAATGAAGCCCTGGCTGCCAAGAACCTGTCCTTGCTACAGCTGGATTCATTCCTAACCCTGGATACTACCGAATCCATTGTCCTATCGGTAGATAAAGGGCTGGGATTAAGCTTCAGCTCCACCACAATCGCCTCCACAATCAGCGAAACCGTTGCTGTGCCGATTAAAGATATCGATATTAAACAGGGATTATATATAGTAAGGGATAACACCCAATTAACTACTGCGGCAAGGGATGCTTTCTGGGATTTCCTAACAACTTCCAGAGATGCCATCCAAGAAAAAGCAATATTGAGATCAAAGGTTTAATATAACGCAAGTCCCCTCGCACCGGTCTTTGCTTTCCCCCTGACCCTCCCCGTTCTCTTAACAATTAGTCTCTTTTTCCTCCCCATAGGCTGTCACACAGCCTACTTGAGCATGTGACAATTGTCACTTTCTGAACATTCCCAAGCTGTTATAATATTCACAATCTAATATACCCGTATGTACATATATGTCTATGAGCCAAAACTCCCTTACCCAAGAAATCAATCAGCTTCACGCCAGAATCTGCTCTGCAATTTCTGAACCAAATCGTATATTATTAATATACGCTGTTGCTGAAAAACCACAAAATGTAAACAGTCTTGCAGAGGTTGTTGGTATCAGTCAATCCGCAGCTTCACGACACTTAAAAGTCCTCCGTGAGCGGGGATTGATCCAGGCCCAACGCGATGGCGCCCAGGTAATCTATTCCCTGGCAGACGAACGGTTTGTTCAGGCCCTGGATCTACTTCGTGAGGTTATGCTGGAGCAGTTATCGCAGCAAGCAGATCTTATCAAACATAACCAATCCATTGAGAGGTAGTTTATGAAACCATCCAAATTCAACTGGATATTTGGTGCCGTTTTTATCCTTTTTATAATAATCATCCCAATTGTGATCTTCTTCCCGCGGGTCGAAAATTCTATCAGTTCGGATCCCTGGGATAACGTGCCCCTAAAAGTCCCCCACACCGACCATTCAGCGATCATCGAAGGCCCTTTTGAAACCGGACCAGAAGTTACCCGGGCCTGCTTGGAATGCCACGAAGACACTGCGCAGGAAATTATGGCCACAGCTCATTGGACTTGGGAAAGCAAACCCTATCAACTTGAAGGCAGAGACAACACAGTCACCGTCGGTAAAAAGAACTCAATTAACAACTTCTGCATTGGTATTCAAGGCAACTGGCCCAGCTGCACCTCCTGCCATGCAGGTTATGGTTGGGAAGACGCTAATTTCGACTTCAGCCAGGAAGAATTAGTCGACTGCCTGGCATGCCATGATAATACGGGCACTTATGTGAAGGGGCTGGCCGGGATACCGGTTGAGGGTGTAAATCTTTTAGAAGTCGCTCAGAGCGTCGCAACCCCAACCCGGGAAAATTGCGGCAGCTGCCATTTTAATGGCGGCGGCGGCAACGCGGTCAAACACGGCGACCTTGATGAAACACTTTACTTCCCCCCTTCCAACGTTGATATCCACATGGGTGAACATGATTTTATGTGCACCGACTGCCACCAAACCGAAAGCCACAACATTATGGGGCGGTCCATTTCTGTCAGTTTGGATGATGAAAACCAGATCTACTGCATTGACTGCCACTCTAAAGAACTGCATGAGGATGACCGGATCAACGCCCATGTTGACTCAGTTGCCTGTCAGACCTGCCACATCCCAAATGCCGCAACACGCGATGCAACCAAGATGTATTGGGATTGGTCCACCGCTGGCAGCGACGAGATCGAAGAAAGCGTTCACACTTATTTGAAGATCAAGGGCAGCTTTGTATATGAAGGCAACTTCACTCCGATTTACCGATGGTATAACGGCGGTGTAGCTGAACGATATATCCTGGGAGATATGATCGATCCAGATCAGTTGGTCCACATAAATCTGCCAGCTGGTAATATCACTGACAATCCTTCCAAGATTTTCCCCTTCAAAGTTCACGTTGCGAAACAACCCTATGACACTGTAAACAATATCCTCCTCCAGCCAAAAACCTTTGGTGAGGGAGGTTTTTGGACCGAATTCGACTGGGATTTAGCCCTTCAACTCGGTTCCGATATCACCGGCCTGGATTACAGCGGTCAGTATGGATTCACTGAAACGGATATGTATTGGCCAACCACTCACATGGTCAGAGCAGCCACGGAAGCTCTAACCTGTGATCAATGCCACGGCCCTGATGGCAGAATGGATTGGGAATCACTGGGATATTACGGTGACCCGATCGATTGGGGCGGCCGTTTCCAGTCCAATAGTTATCAACCCTAATAAAGGATGCAGTTGATATGGGCAATCAAATAACGCGACTCAGCAAATATAATAAATTGCTCCTCATAACAGGAATTTCATTCCTGATCATCCTGGGCACTGTCCTTCTGACCCAGGGTGTGGTCTGGGCGAGCCCAGGACAAGAAAAAACCGAACAAGCCTCTCCCCTGCATCCATCTTTCCCTTTCCTGGATGAAGACGGGAATAATGTTCTGGAGACTGGCTATCCGATATCCACCATGAATACCTGTGGGGCTTGCCATGACACAGGTTTCATTTCTGACCACAGCTACCATGCCAGTGTTGGATTAAATGAAATAACCCAACCCGGTGGAACGGTAACGGAAAGACCCTGGGACATCTCTCCTGGCGTGTTTGGTTCCTGGAACTCAATCGAGTATCGCTATCTCTCACCCCAGGGTGATGACAGGGTAGATCTGACCACGCCAGCATGGATCCAACTCTACGGTTTACGCCATGTCGGTGGCGGACCAGCCATGTATGCCAGGAATGGCGAATTGCTAGCTGACCTACCCTACAGCAGTACCAGCCTTGAAACCAATATCGTCAACCCGGTAACCGGTAAGCTGGAACGCTGGGATTGGAATAAGTCTGGCACAGTTGAGATGAATTGTTTCTTGTGCCATACCCCGAGTCCCGATAATGTTGCCCGGGCTGACGCCCTGCAAAGCGGTAATTTCAAATGGGTCAACACATCTACCTTGATCGGATCAGGTATTGTTTCCATAAGCGGAGAAACCTATACCTGGAACGAAAGCCTTTTTGATGAGAACTTGGAAATCCTTCCAGACGCGATCCAGATTCAGGATCCGACTAATAATAACTGCGGAGCCTGTCACGGCCTTGTACATGATAATGTCGAGGATCCCCTTGTCACACTGGGCTGTTCCCCGGAACGCTGGAGCACGATTACTACCGGCCAGATAATATCTCCTCAAAAGATGTCCAATTCAGGGATGAATCTTGCCAATAAGGAAACTCTAAATCGATCCTGGGATGTCCACGCAGAACGATTATTGAACTGTGTAGATTGCCATTATTCGATCAACAACCCACTCTATTACCAGGAATCCGAAACTACCAGGCCAGATCATCTGTTATTCGATCCACGTCGGGTCGAGATCGGTGAATACCTCGAAAAGCCATTGCATCAGTTTGCCCGGGGCAACAGCGCCCAGAGCTATGTCGCTCCTGAACTAAATAATTCAATGAGAACCTGTGAGTCCTGCCATGAGGTCGGTAGCACCCATGACTGGCTACCCTACCTCGAGAGCCACCTGGACGTACTGAGCTGTGAGTCCTGCCACATACCTCAAATGTATTCATCGGGCAACCAGGTTCATGACTGGACCGTACTGCTGCCCGGAGACCTTCCAAGGCGAGAATGCCGTGGGGCCGAAGGTGATGTCAACACTATGGGTTCTCTCCTGGTTGGCTTTGAACCGGTATTGATACCCAGCCCAGATGTTGAAGGGAATATGAGATTAGCACCCCATAACCTGATCACAACCTGGTTCTGGGAGTACGGGGATCCTCCCCGCCCGGTGATCCTGGCTGATTTGAAGGCTGCCTACTATGAAAATGGCGACTATCATCCAGGTATTATCCTGAGATTTGATGAAAACAGTGATGGAGAATTGACCGCTGATGAGATGGTGATAGATTCTCAAGCAAAAGAAGATTTTGTACAAGACAGATTGAGTCTGCTTGGGCTTTCCAATCCCCGCATTACGGGAGAGATCCAACCCTACAGCATTAATCATGATGTTGCCAGCGCAGATTGGGCACTGGATGATTGCACAGCTTGCCACGGTGATGAATCCCGGATCACACAACCAATCAAATTAGCTGCAACCTCTCCTGGAGGAATTTTGCCCGCTTTTGTATCAGGCACTGAAAGAAATCTGGCGGGCGAGATAGAATTCAGTGAAGATGGAGAAATTTATTATTATCCAGCAGCAGCTGCCAAATCGCTGTATGTCTTTGGTCACAATCGTCTGGCCTGGCTCGATTGGATCGGCCTCGGTTTGTGCGCTGTAGTTTTCATGGGTGTAATGACTCATGGTGGATTAAGGATCTATTTCTCTACTCGCAAGCCCACTTCACTTAAACCTACCAAAAAAGTTTATATGTATGGTGCATACGAACGCATGTGGCACTGGCTGCAAACCGCAGCGATCGTGATCTTGATTCTAACTGGCTTCATCATTCACAGACCGGACTCCTTTGCTTTTATGGATTTCAGGAACATGGTTCTCGTCCACAACATCATAGCAGCCATCCTAGCAGTCAATGCTTTCCTATCCTTGTTCTTCCATCTGGCCACAGGAGAGATCCAGCAATATATTCCTCGACCCCGCGGATTCTTTGACCGTACTTTTGTCCAAATCAAATACTACCTGCTGGGAATATTCAAGGGTGAACATCACCCCTTTGAAAAAACAACTGACAAGAAATTAAACCCTCTCCAGCAGATAACTTACTTCGGGCTGCTAAATGTGCTGCTACCTCTTCAGGGCATCACCGGCGCCTTGATGTGGGGCTTGCAGCGCTGGCCAAACTTGGCGCAGCGTCTGGGGGGATTGCCAATCCTGGCTCCCTTCCATACCATTATTGCCTGGTTATTTGCAGCTTTCCTGATCCTGCATATTTACCTGACCACAACCGGTCATACTGCTGTATCAAGTATTGAAGCAATGATCACTGGTTGGGAGGACATCGAGAGTTAATATTAATTCAACAGATTTTCAAAAATAAAAATGGCAGAAAATAAATTCCGCCTAGAAAAGAGAGAGTACAAATGACAGAAAATCAAAAGCAAGAAGATCGTAAATTTCGTCTGAAGGATCTGTTTAACCGGCCTTCCAAGCCTTATGCAAATCCATATTTGGGTGGTGTTCTATTAGGTATGGTATTGTTTGCCTCCTATTTCATCACCGGGAACGGATTAGGCGCTTCAGGAGGCCTCAGCCGGATAGCCGCCTTCATTGAAGATCTCATCGCTCCCGGTCACATCGATCAGGTTCCTTACCTGATCAATATGGCAGGAGGGCAGCGGAATCCACTGGACAGCTGGATTGTAATCGTGACCGCAGGTGTATTGATCGGTGGGTTCACTTCTGGAGTGATCCATGGACGGACCAAGTTTGAAACTAACAAAGGTCCCAATATATCTAATCAGACCCGCTGGTTATTTGCTTTCCTGGGCGGGATCTGCTTCACTTATGGCGCTCGTCTGGCTCGTGGATGCACATCCGGGCAAGCCCTATCCGGTGGCGCCACTTTATCTGCTGGCAGCTGGGTGGTTATGTTTTCCATCTTTGGCGGCGCTTACGCCCTGGCCTATTTCGTTCGCAGACTGTGGAACTAACAGGAGAAAATTATGATACCCTTTCCCCTTCATCTAGATTCTTTACTCAGTAAACCTCTAACATATCTGGTCTTCTTATTCATCGGATTCCTATTCGGATATGTACTGGAAATTTCTGGCTTCAATCACTCCCCCAGCCTGGCATCCCAGTTCTACTTCAAAGATCTGCGTGTGTTTAAAGTATTCTTCACTGCGATCGTTGTCGGGATGCTATTGTTATTCTTAAGCTCTGCAGTCGGACTGTTGGACTACAACCTAATCTGGGTCAACCCTACTTATCTTTGGTCCGGTATAGTTGGCGGATTGATCATGGGTGTTGGTTTTATACTGGGAGGTTTTTGTCCCGGTACTTCGCTGGTCGCTTTAGCAACATTAAAGATAGACGGTATCTTTTTTGTACTTGGGGGTCTAGTTGGTGTATTTCTCTTTGGTGAAACTGTTGATTTTTACAAGTATTTCTTCAACGGGAGCTACTATGGCAGACTAACCCTGATGGATGTCTTTAACATACCGACCGGGATCGTTGTCATCCTTGTTACACTGATGGCATTATTCATGTTCTTGGGTGGAGAACAACTGGAAAAAATCTACGGAAAAAAGGATCCCAAGAAAGCCCCTAAAGCCCGTTATTATGGTGCAGGTGTGCTGGTGATCATTGCTGTAGCAGTTGCGATAATTGGCCAACCCAGCACAGCAGACCGCTGGAATAAACTGGAATCAGTGCGTGGTGATGACCTGGATAACAGAGAAGTATACATCCATCCAGGTGAACTGCTGGATACATTCCACGACCATAAGCTCAACCTGGTTATGATCGATGTTAGAAGTGAAGCTGACTATAACCTGTTCCATCTGCTTGACGCCGATAATATCCCTCCTGAAGAAATCCCGGATTCGATCAATCAGTTTATTGCAATGCCTGCCAACACAGTGATCATAGTGATGAGCAATGACGAAGTAACCTCTACTGAGGTTTGGAAAACATTAACTGCCCAGGCGGTCCCGAATGTTTACATCCTCAGCGGTGGGATCAACAACTGGCTGGATACTTTTGCTACGCCATATGAAGCAGGATTCTGTGGAGAGCTAGCCCAGGCTGGTGTGGAAGAAATGCATTATGAGTTTGATGCCGCGTTGGGTTCAAACTGCCCGGCAGCTTACCCGGACCACGATCTCTATCATTTGGAATATGACAAGAAGATCAAGCTAGATCTGAAACGAGCCCCGGTTGGTGGCGGCTGCGGATAAATAAAAGTATAAAAGAAGGGACCGAGTCCTTTGAAAAGACTCAGTCCCTCTTAGAATAACAAAAGTCCTCTCTAGCTGAGAGGGCTTTTGTCATAATAATATTCTTCTGTCACTCCAATAATGCGTCAATTTCTTCCCGGATAGCATTGAGATCTTCCAATCCCAGATAAACTATCGCGTACCGCACATATGCCACCAGGTCCATTTCCTTCAGGCCATCAATTACCATATCCCCAACCACCCTGGAAGATACTTCAATTTCACCCATTGCCTGTAGACCAGATTCTACATCACCAACCAGGTGCTCAATATCAGCGGCAGAAACCGGGCGTTTATCACAGCTGATCTGGATTCCCCTAATAAGTTTTGTTCGATTAAATTCCTCGCGGGTACCGTCCTGTTTCACGATTAAGGGTGTATCCAGGATAGCCCTTTCATATGTGCTGAACCTTTCCTGACAGTTGAGGCATAATCGGCGGCGGCGGGTTCCACCACGTTTGTCATGGGAAGTATCAAGCACCTTGGAATCATCATCTTTACAATAAGGACATTTCATAAGTGTGTTCCTGATTTTTTCTAGATGGCAATCAATGTGATTTTAGCATACATCAGCACCCATCACTAGGGAATCTTGGCAAAAATAGAGCTTCATTTAAAACCGTTCTCCTGCTGAAAATCCAGCAGGAGAACATGACCAGACTACATCCAACCCTACCAGGAGGAGGCCAGTTCAGGGTGGATATCCCCGTAAATACAAACCCAAGAGAATTCTTGGACCCAATTTAATTATTTCTATTTTCAACACACCCACTCATTTACCGATTACGATTTCGATTCCTCAAGAAAGTCGGAATATCCAGGTTTTCGGTATTTAAGGAACGCGGCACAAATTCCAATTCTCGCTCATCTTCTTTTTCCCTTCTGACCGGGGTTTCCACTCGGGAGCGACGTCCCGCCATTTGCATTATATTTGTGGGCATGCCGGTTGTTTCAAAACCCGTGGCAATCACAGTCATGCGGAATTTGTCCTGCATGGTGGGATCGATCACCGCACCAAAGATCAGGTTTACTTCGGGGTGGGCAGTTTCCTTAATGATGGCTGCAGCCTCATTGACCTCGAACAAGGACAGGTCAGTGCCGCCAGTCACATTAAACAGGATTCCGCGGGCGCCATCAATTGTGATATCCAGCAGATCGCTGGACATTGCCTGTTCGGCAGCTTTGACAGCGCGGTCTTCCCCAGTTGCTTCACCAACCGCCATCAAGGCTGCACCACCCTCAGACATAATCGAGCGGACATCTGCAAAATCCAGGTTGATCAAACCCGGAACAGTGATCAGCTCGGAAATGCCCTGGATACCCTGGCGCAGTACATCATCGGCCATCATAAACGCTTCTTGCAAACTGGCTCGTTTGTCTGCGATTTGGAGCAGGCGGTCATTGGGAATCACAATCAAAGTATCAACCTGTTCCTTCAAGAGTGAAATACCCTGATCTGCAGTAGATACTCTTGTGTTGCCTTCAAAGGTAAACGGCCGGGTGACTACACCAATGGTCAGCGCCCCTATTTCTCGGGCTGCCTGGGCCACTATCGGGGAAGCACCAGTTCCTGTTCCACCACCGATACCGGCAGTGATGAAGACCATATCGGCACCCTTCAGGACGCTGTAGATATCATCAGCAGATTCCTCAGCTGATTCACGTCCAACCTCTGGGTTGCCGCCTGAACCCAGTCCGCGGGTCAGTTTATCCCCTACCCGGACCTGTATTGGCGCCTTTGAGCGCAGTAAGGCCTGCGCGTCGGTATTGACAGCGATGAATTCAACCCCGGTCAAACCGGCATCGATCATCCGATCCACGGCGTTGCATCCACCTCCGCCAACTCCAACTACTTTTATTCGTGCAAATGATTCAGTTTCTTTGATCGGGTCCATAGTATTCTCCTCTGTACTAAAATACTTTTTGCTGCATGGTCATTGTTAAGGCAGTAAACGCCTCAGAAAATTGGAAACTTTGCTCCAACTGATATTTTCCTGGTGGATCTGTTTACGGTAGCTGTCCTTTTCATAAGATATAGTATTCATTAACACCGTCCATTCCAGTAAACCGACACTGGTAGCGAACGCTGGATCATAAAGCTGATCGGTCATCCCCAACAAGTTCTCTGGCTGGGCAACCCTGACCGGCAGATTAAACATCTTCCTAGCAAACTGACTGATCCCGGGCAAGGCACTAGACCCACCTGTCAGCACCATGCCTGCGGGTAATAAACCATCATATCCAGATCGTTTGATCTCCTGGATCACGTAACTGAACAACTCCTCCACCCGGGCTTCGATGATCAATGCCAAATCTCGCCGGCTATATTCTTTCAAAGCTTCGTCCCCAAAGGGCCGTATTTGGAACACATCATCTTCACTAATTTCTGACCGAATGGCATGTCCATACTCGATTTTTACTTTTTCTGCCTGCTCCATGGATAAACTCAGTCCATGGGTGATATCAGAAGTAATCAGGTTTCCGCCAATTCCCATCACCATTGTATGCCAGACATCGCCGTTGATATAAATGGCAATATCAGTCGTACCACCACCGATATCACAAACTAATACACCCATTTCTCTTTCGGTTTCAGTTAAGACTGCTTCAGCAGATGCGAGGGGATTCAGCACAAAAGCTTCCACTTCTGCTCCAGCTGTGTTGACACACTGCTCCAGGTTATCTAGCGAGGTCGAGGCCGCTGTGATGATATGCGCTTCCACTTCCAATCTGTAACCGTGCATCCCGATCGGTTTATGGATACCGTCCTGCCCATCAACACTAAAACCGCGCTGAATGACATGGACAATATCTCTGTTATGAGGAATGGAAACTGCCTTGGCGGCATCCAGAGCCCGGAAGACATCATGTTGATCTATCACTCCGCCGGTGACTCCGCTAGCTCCATGGCTATTAATCGATGAAACATGCGAACCTGCCAGGCTGACCTGAGCAGAAGTGATTTCCAATCCCGAGGTTCTTTCAGCTTTATCAATGGATCGCTTGATCGCTTTACAAGTAGAGGCAATATCAACCACCACTCCCTTCCGTAAACCTCGAGAAGGCTCGATCCCAACACCCAGAATGCGGAATTTATTCTCCGCTTCTACCCTGGCTACCAGGGTGCAGATTTTTGTCGTGCCTACGTCAATACCAACGATGATCGGTGCTTCCTGCGTACTCATTGTTCCATCCTGAAATAAGGCGAATCGATAAACTCAACATTAATCATCCGCGGGGTGATCCTTTTACCCTCCAGGTATTCCACCAACGATTGATATACATTCATCTTCTGCTCTGCGTCATCATCATTAAATCCAAAATACACGATCCATCCCCGAGCGTCTTCCCATCCCAGGCCGTGATCTGCATCATAGATCAAGTTCACATTCTCTGGGATAAATCCTGCCAAAGCTGCTACGCTGTCCACAAGGCGGGGATCCACAAAACGATCCTCTATTGTTGGCGGCAGCATGGCTGATTTCACCTGAACGACATCCAATCCCTCATCCAAAGGTTCAAAAGCAACACCATTTTTATCAACCCAGCGGACATGACCGTCCCAGTTCCAGGCCAGGACAGGAAAGCGTTCCACTAGTGATATTGATACAGAAGCTGGCCAGCCAACCTGTATATCAATATCTGACAAAGCGGGATATGTCAGCTGCAAATCTCTCTTTACCCGATCAGGGTTAATGAAGAAGATCGATGAGCCGGTAATGTTAATGGCCTGGGCAATCTCTCCTTCTGAAAATCGTTCCAAACCGGTCATTTCAATATCCGTTACCGTGAATAAACCGGATTTAGTAAACAAAATCAATCCCATTAATAAACTGATAGTAATCACACCTGAAAGCACCCGCCATTTATTGTGAACAGACGGTACTGCGGGCAGGCGAATTTCCGCTCCAGAGGGGATAGCAACATCCACTCGTCGGCGTGGAATTGGCCTGTTATCAACCGCTGCAGTATTAACGCCAATCTCACTGCGAGACAGAACAGGAGGTGTCCTGCGTGAAGATACAGATGAGGATTCCCGCCGACCTGACTGGGAGTTCCTGGACTGCCCTCTTCTCTCTGTTCTGGTGTTGATCATTTTAGCCATATCCTGCCTCAAACCTCAAACTCATATTTTCTGACCAGCTGATCTTTTACTTCTTTCCTTTCCAATGCCAACCGGATCAATTCATCAATCAATTCCGCATATGTCAATCCACTAGCCTCCCACAGTTTTGGATACATACTTATGGGAGTGAAACCGGGGATGGTATTGACTTCATTCAGAAATATCTCATCCGTTTCTTTATCCATTAAAAAATCTACCCGGGCCATACCTTCACAGTCTATTGCCTGGAATGCTTTCAAAGCGTAGTCCTGCAATAATTCAACTTGTTCCTGGCTGATAGGAGCTGGAATTAGCAATTCCGAGCTATCATCATGGTATTTGGCCTCATAAGAATAGAATTCCGCCGTCGGTCTGACCTCTCCCGGGATTGAAACCCGAGGAGTCTGGTTGCCCAGTACGCTCAACTCGATTTCGCGGGCGTTAATTCCTTTTTCAATCAATACCCGCCGATCAAAACGGGCTGCTTCCAGAATGCCGGCAGCTGTTTCTTCGATATCCCGGCATTTGGTAATTCCAACAGAGGAGCCCATATTGGCTGGTTTCACAAATAATGGATAATTACCAAACTTTTCCACTCGCTCGAGAACACGATCCATGGAGACCAAATCTGATTGATGAACCAGAATGGATGGAGCAACCGGTATATGATTAGCGATCATCACATCCTTAAAGAGGGCTTTATCCATCCCTACAGAAGAGCCCAGAACCCCGGCGCCAACATAGGCCAGGTTGTTGAGTTCAAATAACCCTTGCATGGTGCCGTCTTCCCCATACGATCCATGCAGCACCGGGAAGATAACATCAAGTTCAGCAAAGACCTTCATAATCTCATTCCCCTGCACTTTCTCTACTGAATAGACCTGCGGTCGGGAAGGTGTAGGAAGCATTACAGCAGCGAGTAGGGTTTCTTCTGTACCATTCTTCAAAGCAGAAAGCACGTCCTCCCCTACCAACCAATCTCCTTCCAAAGTGATCCCGATCTGTATTACCTGGTATTTATCAGGATCCAGGGTATTTAAAACAGAGCTGGCGGAACTCAGGGAAACTTCATGCTCCCCGGACCGTCCTCCAAATAAAACTCCTAACCTAATAAGTTCTGCCATACTAATCCTTAATTCCAATCTCCAATAAACTGGATTTCCAATTCCAGCTCGACACCAAATTTCTCGTGAACCTGGTCCCGGACCTGGGCTATCAACGTAGCAATATCAGTAGCAGAGGCGTTTCCTCTATTGAGGAAGAAATTTCCATGTAATGAGCTGATCTCCACATCTCCTACCCTGGTTCCTTTCAGTCCTGTATCTTCAATTAAACGACCTGCAAAATCTCCTGGCGGATTTTTAAACATACTTCCCAAGCTGGCTCCGGAGGGTTGAGAGGATTGACGTTTTTCCGCTATCATCGAGATCTTCCCTTTCACTACAGCAGGAGTGCTTATTTCCATTTTAAAGGTCGCGCTCAAGACTACGGCCTGTTTTTCACCAGATTTGATAACACTAGACCGATAATCATATGCAAATTGATCCACCGACCATTCCGATCGCTGAATGTTGTCTCCTGAAGGGTGCAAGATTTCTGCCATTTCCAATTTTTCAGCTACATTTGAGCCAAAAGCTCCGGCATTGTTGATAACTGCACCACCTACAGTGCCTGGGATTCCTGATGCCCATTCCAATCCGGTCCAGCCTTTGGAACCTGCTCGACGGGCCAAACTACCAAAACTCGCTCCAGACTCTGCCCATAAAATGGGAGATTCACGATCTCTGTCCAGAAACTTTATCTTCTTGGCTTCATTGATCATGACCAATTCCCGAATTCCCGCGTCGCTGATCAATGTGTTCGAACCTCCACCCAAAAGCAGGAAGGGAATTTTTTCTTCCCATAAGAAGCAAACATATGCTTCCAGATCCTGCGAGCTCCCTGCAGTTACAAGATAGTCTGCCGGACCACCCACATTCATCACTGAATAACGACTCAGCAATTCATCCTTCTTCAATTTATCGCCAAAGAAGGTCTGCAGAGATTTTATTTGAGTAGAAGTCAATATTTCTCGTTTCATGAACTATTTCCTAAAGGTCCTTGATCCGGGCCAACACTTTATTTACAACTTTAGATGATATTTCCTCACCAGTATTTGACAGTTTATTCAACTCGGCCTGCAGTTTGGAATTTTCCTGAACAACCCATTCCAGGCCTACTTTGGTTTCAAAAACGACATCAACTGCTTGATCTAAATCTTCTTGAAGATTTCTTGCGGTCATAGTTATTCTCCTCTCTAGAATTCTGCCTGGGCAGACAAGTATTTCTCGATTTGTTCGCTAATTTCGATTGCGTCACCAGCAGTAAATACCAATAGCAGATCTGCCGGTTTCAATTCAGATTTCAAATATTCAACAGCGCGCTCGATCCCCGGAATGTGTTCAACTTGATCATGCTGGATGGATGAAACCAATTCTTTTATATTGAAGTCAACCGGTTTATTCTCCCTAGCCGGGAAAACATCAAGCACCACAACTCTATCCGCACTTCCAAAAGCCTTAGAAAACCCATCAAATAATGCAATTGTCCGAGAATAAGTATGCGGCTGCCAAACAGCCCAGATCTTCCTGGCGGGATAGGCATCCCTGGCGGCCTGCAGGGTTTTCATAATTTCAGTCGGGTGGTGTCCATAATCATCTACAATCAACACTCCCTGGTATTCTCCCCGAATATCAAATCTTCGTTCACTCCCCTCAAATTCCTTTAGAGCTTTGGAAATCTCGTACCGATCCAGTCCCAGTCCATCAGCCACCACAAAAGCAGCCAAAGCGTTCAGGACGTTATGCTCTCCAGGGACCCGAAGTGAAACTGGCACGGTACTCATCTGCTCATCTGCTTTGATCCAGATCTCAAAATCTGTTCCTGCGTTTTGGTTTACTTTCAAATTTTCAGCAGCATAATCACATTCGGATCTCGAGAATCCGTATATCAATCCTTTCTGATCAACAGAAAGCAAATTCTTCAAACGCAGTGCACCGGAGTCTTCAGCACATACGACCAAACTGCCATTCGGTTTCAAATTCTTCACAAACCCCTCAAATGCATCATCAAAGGATCGGGAGGTGGGGAAAATATCAGGGTGATCATATTCAACATTGGTGATAACCGACCAATCCGGATACAAACCCCAGAACATATAGTCATATTCATCTGCTTCAATCACAAATTGGTCACCTTTTCCTGACCGCGCGTTTGTGCTCAGGTTGCTCACAACACCGCCGACAATGAAGGAAGGGTCCATTTCCAGGCTGGATAGGATCCAGACCAGCATGGAAGTTGTGGTGGTTTTCCCATGGCTTCCGGCTACAGTAAAGACTTCTTTATCAGCCAGTAATCGACTCAGAAATTCCGAACGCTTCAGCACTGGAATTTTTGCCTCAGCAGCAGCCAGCACTTCCACGTTATTCTCAGGTATTGCCGAGGAACGAACAATCAAATCTGCTCCTGCTATATTCTCAGCCCGATGGCCCAGGGTTACTGTTCCGCCAGCTTTTTGTACAGCCTTAAAAAGGTTGGATTCAAAGAGATCCGATCCACTAACTGTGTATCCCTGTTCCAGTAAAACCGTGGCTATTGCGGACAAACCTGTGCCTCCAATTCCGATAAAGTGAATATGCTCCATCAAATGAACACCACCAATACAAACATAAAAGCCACTACTACTGCAAAGAACAAACCGATCTGATTGCTGGCAAATACCGGTGGAAAATATTTCAATATGTTTATTGCGGCATCGCCCATTGGTGTACCCGGTTGAGGAGCCAAGATTTCTGGTCCAAACGGATAGTGAGCTGCTGCCATATACCACCAAAGGGTACCCATGATAAAAAATCCGCTTACTAAACCCATCACCGCGCCTAATAAAACATCCTGGATCCGTTCCCGGCGGGCTTTATCCCGAATCACTGCCAGACGGGGCGTCTGATATCCAAAGAAGGATAGAATGAAGATAATTGTTGCCCGTGACCAGAACTGTGTCCTAAGTTCCTCCTGAACCGCTACCGGCAATGATTCAAAAGTTGCACTGGCTGGTAAGTTTTCTACACTTGCCAGGATTTCCCCAAAGGGGATCATATATTGGGTGTACGTTTCTAACACGTAGATCAGGAACAGCGCTAATATCACACTGAATACCACCAGCAATTCCTTGGCCCAACCCCGCATAGCGCCGATCAGACCAAAAAGGATCACGAACATCCAAAAAGCTGACAGGATGGAAATCATCTCTGATCCCCTCCTTCTTCTATACCGGATAATGAAATCAGTTCTTCTGCTATCATCTTTGCCGCTCCGGGTTTCGCCATTTTGTTCAGGGCAGATTTCATTTGATCCAATTTCTTCTGATCCCTGAGCAGTGATAACACCTCAGGTAATAATCTTTCCTGTAATTCTTCATCCTGGATCAACAAGGCAGCACCGCGATCAACCAGGTATTTAGCGTTTGTTTTTTGATACCGCCAGGCATGTGGATAAGGAACCAAGATCGCCGGCAGTTCAAACATCGGATATTCACCCAGAATTGAAGCTCCACTGCGGGAGACAACCAGGTCTGCACTTCTCAGGGCTGCGCCCATTTCCTCATGAAGGAACGGAAAAACCCGATATTTTTTTTGCAGCTCTTCAGGCAGCTTATCGCGGTTTATTTTTATCTCTTCCCAGTCCAGCGTTCCCGTAATATGGACAACTTGCATCTCTTTTAATAGCTCAGACAGGATGCTATCTAGCGCCTGATTAATTGAGCGAGCGCCTTTGCTGCCGCCAAACACCAGTAGAACCGGTAAATCTGGTGATAATTCCAGGTTTTTGAACGCTTGTTCACGGTTCCAGGACAACAATTTAGACCGGACTGGATACCCACTAACTACTGTCTCTTTTCCGGGAGGAGTGAATTGGCGACTTTCCTCAACGGATAAAGCAATTTTTGACACCAGATTAGATATCGTCCTGATCGCCAGGCCGGGTTCAATATCCGGGATAAATACCAGGCTCGATGTTGCTCGTCCTGCAATAGCAGCTGGCACCGCCAGATATCCACCTGTAAAGAACAGCACATCCGGTTTGAATTCGCGTAGAATTCTTCCCGCTTTAAGATATCCCTGGAATAACTTGACCAGGTTGCCAGGCAGGCTTTTCAGACCCACACCGTGTAGTCCTGCGGCGGGAATGCATTTATATTCGATATTTAGTCTGGAGATAATTTCTCCTTCCATACCGTTTTCTCCACCTACCCAGAGTACAGCACCAGCTGTCTCGCGGGTTTGGTTAAGATCGTTTAGTGCCTGAAGGACGGCTAAAGCCGGGTACACTCCCCCGCCTGTCCCGCCCGCGCAAATCAACAACCGCACCTAATGACCTCCGTTCCTGGTTTCTGCGTTCCACTTCTGCCATCCTGGCAACACCCAGGATGATTCCAACTGCTGATAAGGTAACCACAAGATTGGATCCTCCCTGACTCATAAATGGGAGCGGGTTGCCGGCTACCGGGAGCAGCCCGATGATGACAGCTATATTCAAATAAGCTTCAAATACTATCCAGAATACAAGCCCGGCCACCAGGAGTGATCCCAGGCCGTCCAGAGCTTTTTTAGCAATCACCATGCCCCGCCAAAGCAGCAAGGCATATAAGATAACCAATATTGCTGAACCTAAAAATCCCAACTCTTCACCCACAACGGCAAAGATGCTATCCGTGTGAGGGACAGGTAACAGAACAAGTTTGGCCACACCCCTGCCAAGTCCTACACCAAACCAGCCACCATCAACAAAGGCAGTAAATGATTTGGCGATCTGTTCTGAACCGATGGTATTGATATCACTGATCCCTACCCAGAAGTCCGCAATACGTTGATACACTTCTGGTTTTTTCAAAGCCACCAACCCTGCGCCAAGACTCATTGATATCACCAGCAATAACATGATCTGCACTAATGATCCGCCAGCCATGTAAAATAACAGCAAACCGAGAGCAAATACAGTCACAGCGGCGCTGACATCGGTCTGGATGGCAATTAACCCTCCGACCAACCCAAGAATGACTGCCAGCGGAATCAAGCCAAAGTGAAATTTCTTGATCACGTCACCTTTTGCTTCAAGCCAAACAGCCAGGTAAATTACAATGGTCAGTTTCGCCAACTCAGAAGGCTGAACTGACTTTCCACCGAAAATTGACCGATCACCAATGAATAAGACAAGCACCAACAAAGCAATCGTACCTACGATAGCCAAGATGGCCAGCCTGTTTTTCGCCCAGCGGTGATAATCCATAAAATATAAAATGGCCGCTGTAACCAGTCCAAGTACCAGCCATACTAACTGGCGCAAGAAAAAGGAGTTGACATTGTTTGATACCCGCCAAGAGACATCCCAGGATGCTGAATAGAGCATCAGCAGGCCAAAAACAAGCAATGCTGCAACAATGCTCAAAAACGGAATATCAATTATCAGATCCAGTCCAGCTGGATCAGGTTTCAGTTCAGTTCGTTTACCCATATTCTGAACTTTTCTCCTCTTTCTTCGAAATCAACAAATTCATCAAAACTGGTCCCTCCAGGTGAAAGCAGCACCACATCCCCTACTTCACAAATTTCTACCGCAGCCTTAATGGCTTCCTCTAATCCAGAACACTTCCGGTAAGGAATCAGCTCCTGCCCCGGACTCAGTTCAGCAGTCAGGGAGTCTTCGATCTGATCAGCAGCTTCACCAAATAGAACTAGATATTTCACCCGCTCCAACACCAAGCTCGAAAAACTCTGCCAGGGTAAATCTTTGTCCCGCCCACCTGCCAGTAAAATCAACGGCTCCTGGAATGAATTTATGGCCGCGATCGAGCCCTCCGGGGTAGTAGCCTTGGAATCATTCACCCACTCCGCTCCAGCCCATTCCCGGACTACCTCCAACCTGTGGGGCACACCATTGAGGGCTTGTACACCTTCAAGCATGGCCTCAGCTGGAAACCCTGCGGCAACAGCAATGGCGCAGGCAGTCAAAACATTCATCTGGTTATGAGCTCCCCTTAATTTAATACTATTGATAGGGATCAATTGATGTGATTCTTCCCCATCCCAATAAAAAATCCAATCTCTCTGCAAAAAAGTTCCAACCTGGCCATTATCAGGTTTATGACGACCGAAGGTGATTAATTCTCCCCGCACCTCACTCCGCAGCCCCCATGATCCCGGGTCATCCCGATTCAGGACAGCTATATCAGTTTCAGATTGAGCAGCCAGGATCCTGGCCTTTGCTTCGGTATATGCCTGCATGGTGCCATGCCGATCCAGATGATTAGGCGTGATATTGACGATACAAGCGATGCTTGGCGAAATGCTTATTTGTTCAAGTTGGAAGCTTGACATTTCCATGACCGCGATATCATCCTGTTGCATCTGATCCACATCACTGATCAGAGGGTTGCCAATATTCCCGCCAACCCAAGTTCGTTTTTCACTCAATGCAATTGATGCTATCTTGCCAACCAATATTGTTGTGGTGGTTTTTCCCGCAGACCCTGTAATACCAATCACCGGACAGGGAGCCATTTCAAGGAAGATCTGGGAGTCATTCGTTATCGGGATGCCCCGGAACAACGCTTCCTGGACAAACGGAATCGTTACGGGAACCCCACCGGATAAAGATAGATAATCTGCCTCATCCAGAAGCTCAATCGGGTGTCCACCAAGAACCCAATTGATCTCTCCTTCCTGAAATTCACTGATTACGTCTTGAAGCACTTTTGCATCCTTTTGATCTGTAATTGTTACTACTACCCCGTGAGCGTTGAGATACTTAGCCAGAGCCAAGCCCTGTCGGGCAGCTCCCAGGATCACCAGGTGTTTGCCTTGATAATCTATTCTCATCATACTAATGACAGCGCCACGCCAACGAGCCCAGCTACTAATCCAATTAACCAGAACCGCTGTACGATCTGAGTCTCACTCCAACCTAATAGTTCAAAATGATGATGCAGCGGCGTCATCTTGAATACACGACGGCCTTTTGTAAGTTTGAAAAAAACCACCTGGATCACTACACTTAATAATTCACTAAGCGGGATAATTCCAATGATCGGCAGGACAGCCCACTGCCCGGTCATCAATGCCACTACGGCCAATGTTGCACCGAGGGCGAGCGAACCGGTGTCTCCCATAAATAGCTCGGCTGGGTGCACGTTGAACCATAAAAATCCAAAAATTGCTCCTACCAAAATAAAACAGAAGCGTGCCAGGAAGATCTGCCCCTGTATCAGAGCTATTGCCCCGTAGGCCGCAAAGGCTGTGGCTGAGATCAATCCCGCCAGCCCGTCCAAACCGTCTGTAAAGTTGACTGCATTTGAAAAACCAGCTATCGCTATCACTGCGATCGGGAAATACCAGAATCCCAACTTGATCTCAAAATCAAACCCTGGGAGATATAGTTCAGGAACGTCAAGCAATAACCGAAGCACTAAAACAGTGGCAATCGATATCACCAATTGCAGTATGAGTTTGGCCAGTGCGGAAAGTCCATCTCCATCCCCGATTTCTCGTAAGCTGAACCAATCATCAATAGACCCGATCAAGGCGAAGATTCCAAATACGACCAATGGCACCAGCGTTGAGTTACCAAAGACCGATACACCAAATACTTTCACAGCATTGAACAGGATCGTTAATAAGGCCACAGGGAACAGGATTAAAACACCACCCATAGTGGGTGTGCCTAATTTTGACAGGTGGCTTTTTGGCCCATCTACCCGGATATGTTCACCGATTTTTAGCTTCCTTAAAACCCTAAGAAGGGGCTGACCCCAAATTACTGTCAACAAAAACGAAAAAGCTGAAAGAGCCAGAGCCATCGAGGTATTAGTCATGATGCAGCCTCCAGGGCGGTGACAATCTTATCCATCCGCATACCTCTTGATCCTTTTACTAAAACAACATCATTTTCCAGTAAAAACTCATTCAAAAAGTCAATCACTTCGCTGCTCTCTGAAAATGAGTGAATTCTTTTCTGTTCCAACCTGTTTTCCGCTGCTGCCCTAGCAATGATCTCCGCTCTTCCGCCTACGGTTACCAGCACATCTGCCACTTCGGCTGCCCGGATCCCCACTTTCACATGGCCCTGGTGTTCATACCTGCCTAATTCCAGCATATCTCCCAAAACAGCAACCTTGCGTCCATCCATTTCTTCCAATAAGTTCAGGTCTGCCAGCATCGATTTTGGAGACGCATTATATGTATCATCGAGGATCAAGGCCCCACAGGCGGAGCGGACTGCTACCAATCGAAGCTGCATATGTTCTGACCGCAACCCACGCCCTATTTCATCCCAGGACAACCCCTCTAACAAACCTACAGCCGCTGCTCGCAGAACGGTATGTACCGAGTGCCTGCCGATCAGAGGAACTTTCAGATAGATTCTTTCATCCTGGTAATTGAGCCGGAATTTGATACCATCCAAACCCAAACCTTCCACCTCATCTGCCCAAAGATCTGCTTCTGGACTCAATCCATAATAAAACACCCTTGCCGTCGTTTTCTCAGCCATCGCCCGAACAAGTTCATCGTCATAATTTAAAATAGCCACACCATCAGGATCTGGAGGTAAAGCCTGGACCAATTCCGATTTCCCGCGAGCAATTTCATCCCGGGAACCCGCTCGCTCAGCGTGGACTGTACCAATTGTGGTCAATACTCCAACTGAGGGCTGGGCCAATCCACACAGAAATTCAATTTCTCCAGGCACATAAAAACCCATCTCAAGTACTGCCCGTTGATGTCCTTCACTCAAACGCCAGAGGGTCATCGGCAATCCTATTTCATTATTCAAATTTCCTGAATTCTTCAAAGTACGGTAGCGCTGTTTTAATACGGTAGTTGTAAGTTCTTTTGTGGTGGATTTACCAACACTGCCGGTGATAGCGATCACCCGCAAATCCAATCGTTTTCTCCATTCACCAGCCACTCGTTGAAGAGCTTCCAAACTATCTTCTACCAGGAGGCAGAACGGCACTTCAACTTCCTGATCTAGATCTGGATCCGATCCCGGACGGCAATCAATGACCCGAATCTGAGGATCAACCGATTTGTCGATAAATGCAAATGATGCTCCGTTTTCAAAAGCATGACTGACAAAATCATGACCATCAACGGTTTCTCCCTGTAAAGCTATGAACATGGATCCAGGTATCAGGGTGCGGGAATCTATACCCACATCAGTAATGATCTGATCTGCCCAATGTGTAGTTTTTCCTGTTAGTACTTCAAGTACCACACCCAATGTAATCATCAATCTATTCCTCTAAAGCCACTCTAACTGCATCCGGCGGAATTCCCAGATGAATGACCAGTTTCTCGACAACTTTTCTGAACACCGGCGCCGCTATCTCCGAACCCCAAATGGAAGCCGAAGGTTTTGAGATCCAAACATAAACCAGGAATTGGGGATCATCAGTGGGTCCCCAACCGACGAATGACGTATTTGTAGCTGTACTCTTATATCCCTGACCGGGTACGTAAATTTCTGCTGTACCTGTTTTCCCTGCCAAGCTGTACCCCGGAACCAGCGCCAGGGAGGATTCATTCTGAAGGGATTCATGAAGCATATCGGTTAAAGTTTGTGCAGTTTCTGCAGTGACCGGATGGCCCACCACGGTTTTTGGAGGTGTATACCGGTATCCATCATCCACAATTGAGTGGATAATTCGGGGAGCCACCATTTCACCATGATTGGCGATAGCGGAAATTGCCTTTACCATCTGGAGAGGTGTGATCTCAATGCCCTGTCCAAAAGCGTTGGTACCTAATTCCGAGCGAGTATAATCCGGGCTCCAATAACTTTTCACCAAACCGGGGGCTTCTCCTGAAAGTTCTATGCCGGTCATTTGTCCAAAACCAAAATCCTGGAAATAGTTATAAAACCGCTCAGACTCCAGTTCTGTCGCCACCCAGGCCAGGCAGACATTCAGAGAATTCTGCATGCAGGAGGTCATATTCTGGGGACCCCAGGCCTTTTCGTTCCAGTTTTTAATGGTCACACCGCCAATCTCAATCTCACCTTCGTCAATGAACTCGGTGTCAGGGTCCACCACTCCCGCATCCAGGGCGGCAGCCATAGTTAACACTTTTACAACCGAACCCGGCTCATAGGCTCTAATGGCATAGTTGAATACATTTTCATGATTGTTGATAATATCCAGGTATTCCTCAGACCAATACTGGTTGATATCTGCCCGGGGAGATGAAGCCATGGCCAATATCTCTCCGTTTTGAGGGTTCATTACGATCACAGTACCAGCAACTGCCCCGGTTTTCTTAATTGTTTTATCGAGGATGTTTTCAACATCAGCCTGAAGCACACTGTCGATGGTCAGAATAATATTTGCACCATGATCTGGATCTGGGGCCTGGTCAGCTTTATGAGGATCCCACAAGGCCCACAAGGTTCGGTCATTACCAAACAGGGTAGAATCGTATTTTTCTTCTATACCCAACTGACCTTCTTTGGTATCTCTCATTACAAATCCAATAATATTTGATGCCAGCTTCTCTTCCGGATAAGAACGGATCAGGTGAGGTGTGCAGCTCACCCGGATTAAATGAGAACAATCGATTATCTCAATTTTTTCTTCTAGAGAGAGCTCGATATCTTCAGATGGTTCGCCATCAACCAGATCTCTCGGAATCCCGGCGTAATAGTTTTCAACCAGAGCCAGGTAATTTAGCAGATCCTCCTGGGTGGCGAAACGCTCAACAGTGATGTTTTTTGTCAATGGCCGGGGTTCCTGCCACAGGAAATCCAGCAAATATTGATTATTTATCCCAAATACCTCAATTGCGAGATCTGCCAGCATATTTACTTCTTCGATCTCACCTAATTGATAAAAGTCACTGAAATTGACATCCACCGCATATACTGTCTGATTTCCAGCCAGTAAATGGCCATTTCGATCTAGAATCAAACCCCGCCGGGATGCTGCTGTCTCCCACTGTCCTAATAAACCGGGACTTGGAAGATCACCGCCGTTCACAGTCAACTGAATGCGCACCATTTGACCGATGATAGCCAGCCCAAAGAGACTGAACAACACCGCGATGGTTATAAAACGCCAGTTATAAGTGATCTTTTCGTTCATAAACCCTCAAAGGGCCGCAGAATATTATTCAACTGCTCCCCTACCCACTCGATCAGACTTTGGTGATACTCCAATAAATTTACATTGATCACAGCCGGTCGGGTATCCTGCTGGATCTCAACATGTGTCTCGGGTCCCAGGTGGTACCCTGGCACTGGCACATAAAATACTTCTCCTGGATAAGGAGCGCGAAAGCCCAGTTCTTTGGCTTTTTCTTCCATCACATCAAACCGTGATAGTTGGGCGATCTGATTGCGATAGTTAACACCCTGATATACCAGCTGGTCGATCTCATCTTTGGCTTGCTGCAGCTGCCTCCCGGTAGAAACCACCCTTGCTGAAACCACCAGGTAAAGAATCAACATCACCGCAGCAATTACAATCACCATAAAAACACTGCCAATGATCTGGAGTTTTTGGCGCCGTGGTGAATTCGAGTAGGCTTGGTTCAAGGATTCTGTCATGATTTATGCCTGGTTGCTTTCCTTTCTACAATAACTATGTTTCCTTTAATATTGCAAGCCCTGTGCCACTCGATCTAAAAAATTTTTTCTGCTGCTCTCAGTTTGGCACTTCTAGCCCGGGGATTTTCTGCAATTTCAGGATCTTCGGGACGGATTGGGCGCCTAGAAATCTCTTTGATCCTTGCTTTATGATCACAAACACAAATCGGGAGCTCTGGTGGGCATATACAATCCCTGCTTTCCTGGCGAAAATAACTTTTTACTATCCGGTCCTCTAATGAATGGAAAGCAATGACTGCCAACCGTCCTCCTGGTCTTAATATTTCCAGCGCCGCGGGTAAAAATGATCTTAAAGCATCTAATTCATCATTTACGACAATTCTCAGCGCCTGGAAAGTTCTCGTCGCAGGATGGATCTTCGACTTCGTGTAAGGAACAACCCTTTTAATTAATTCTGCTAATTCCTTTGTTGTAGCAATGGGACGGTTCGCAATGATTGCATCGGCAATTCTCCTGGAAAATTTCTCTTCCCCGTAAGTGAAGATAATATTGGCCAATTCTTCCCTACCGTATTCATTAACCAGATCAGAAGCTGAAAATGATTGACCAGGATCAAATCGCATATCCAAAGGTGCTTCAAATCGAAAAGAAAATCCCCTTTCCGGCGAATTCAGCTGCATGGACGACAGGCCCAAATCTATCAAAATACCATCGACAGATTGCTTATTTTGTTTGTTAAGGTGCGATACTAAGTCAACATATGAACTATGGATTAATGTGACCCGGCTGGAATACTCAGCCAGGTTACTTTTTGCTAAGGCCAGTGCTGCCGGGTCCCGATCGAAACCTATCAATAAACCGTCCGGAGCACTTCTTTCCAGTATTCCCCTGCTGTGCCCTCCAGCACCTATGGTGCCATCAACATATACACCCCCAGAGACTGGATTTAAAACTTCTATAACTTCCTGAAAAAGTACAGGTACATGCTGCATTGGATATCCTAAATATCTAAAGCAGCGAATCTCTCTGCATTAGAATCAGCATCCTGAAGTAGTTGGTTCTGAGTATCCCAGGCTTCTGGTGACCAGATCTCTAAAGCTTCTCCAACTCCGACCACAATTGCTTCAGCGGATAAACTGGCAACATCTCTAAGATATTTGGGGATCAAGATCCGCCCATTGCTGTCTATGTCTACCTGCTGAGCAGTGGAGAAGATCAGCCGTCGAAGCTGTCTGGCAGTAGGATTGGTAGAACTCATCTCAGTGACCCGCTCATATATGGATACAAAAGCGGCTTCTGGCAAGATACGCAGGTTTTGATCAAAGCCCTGGGTTAAATAGATCGTACCGTCCAGCGAATCCCGAAAACGGGCTGGTACAATCATCCTGCCTTTATCATCTAAAGAGTGGCGATACTGTCCTAAGAACATATGTTCGGTTCCCTTATTAAACACTGATCGCCGGTTTCCCGGCGAACCACTATTTACCACTTTCACCCACAATTTACCCACAGTATATATGAAAGTGCTGTTTTTTGCAAGGAAAAAACCACTAAAAGGGCTATTTTGGAGTAAAGCTAACAGTTTCACAAGGTTAAACCCCCACCTGGACGTTTTTTTGTTGAAACTTCTACTATTACGGGATCGATTTTTTGCATGTCTTCAAGGATGGATAAGCTATAATTCCCCCTATGACACCGACTTTCTCACAGACCTCCTGGCGCTTGATCCTCTCTGAACCAATGGCTGGCGCACGGAACATGGCAATAGATTCAGCTATCTTGGCCGCGGTGGAACATGGAAAGGCTCCCCCAACCCTGCGCCTTTACAGTTGGGAGACACCTTGCTTATCACTGGGATACAGCCAGGATTATTCTGATGTTGATGTAGATCAGCTCACAGCCAATAGCTGGGATGTTGTCCGCAGGCCAACCGGTGGTCGGGCAATCCTTCATACCGATGAATTGACCTATTCAGTAATTGGACCCAAAAGTGATCCTCGTTTGGCAGGCAGTTTGATGGATAGCTACCAGAACATATCCTTGGCATTATTTGATGCCTTATCCAGTATGGGGCTGCCAGTGGAAGTTCATACAGGCAAAAACCCAGAAGCTCACCACCAACCGGTTTGTTTTGAGAATCCATCCAATTTTGAGATCACGGCAAATGGAAAGAAGATCATTGGCAGCGCCCAAGCCCGGAAGAAAACAAGCCTGCTGCAGCACGGCAGCCTTCCCTTGAAAGGGGATCTGACTCGGATTACAAAAGCCCTGTGCTACCCTACAAACTCTGAGCGCCGCCAGGCCGCTGAAGGACTGCCGCAAAAAGCAGTCACTGTTTTTGATGTGCTGGGACTAGAGATCAGCTGGGATCATGCTGCCAGAATATTGGTGGACAGTTTTTCCAAAGTCCTGAATTTGGACCTGATAAAAGGGGATTTATCACCTGATGAAATGGGTCAAGCCCTCCAACTAGAATCTGAGCAATACGGCCATTCGGCCTGGACAGAAGGAAATCTTTCAAAAAGAGCCAAATAAATGGCGATAGGTTTACTGACAGTACATCTCAGCATTCCCATGTGTGCTTCTCTGAAAGAAAAGAGAAGTCAGCTGAAACCACTCATCACACGATTACAGAGGGAATATAACGTTTCTGTCGCAGAACTTGACTACCAGGACCGGTGGCAAGAAGCCTTGATCGGATGTACACACCTCAGCAATAGCAGTGCCCATACACAGCGCAGTTTGCAGAAAGTCGTGACTTGGATAGAAAACCATTACCCGCACCTGCCAATTATCCAGGAGCGGATCGAATTGATCTAAGGAGGCATTATGGATCTAAAATTGAAAGGGAAAAAAGCATTCCTGGCTGGCTCCAGTCGCGGAATAGGGTTTGCAGCAGCCAAAGTCCTGGCAGAAGAAGGCTGCCGGGTTATTATCAATGGTCGGGATGAACAACGCCTTAAAGACGCGGCCAATGTCCTTCAAAGTGATACCGGGGCCGAGATCCATTATCTGGCAGGCGATGCATCAAGTGCTGATAGCGCCCTGGATTTGATCAACAAAGCTGCTGAGATCCTGGACGGATTGGATCTACTGGTCACCAATACCGGTGGTCCTCCCTCTGGAAAATTTGAGGATCATTCAGAAGAAGTATGGGAAAACGCTACTAATCTGGTGTTTTTAAGCCATGTTTGGCTGATCCGGGCTGCCCTGCCCTATCTCAAGGAATCCAACTCAGCTAGCGTTGTGACCATTACATCCTACTCCGTCAAGCAGCCCATTCCCAACTTGATCCTATCCAACAGCATTCGGGCAGCCACTATAGGATTAACTAAATCACTGGCATTGGAATTGGGCCCAAACGGGATCCGGTTCAATTCGATCCTGCCTGGTTGGACAAGAACTGAACGGGTTCAGGAGATAATGAAATTCAGGGCGGAGCAAAGCGGCTTAACAATTGAAAAAGAAATGGACAAGATCACAGCTGAATGCCCCCTGGGCCGGATGGCTTCCCCAGACGAGATCGGTCGGTCTACAGCATTCCTATTATCGCCGGCGTCATCTTACATCACCGGCGTGATGTTGCCTGTTGATGGGGGGATGGTGAAAGGAACGATGTAGGTTTTTTGTCGGGAGACGAGAGATAAACAAGGTAATCACACGCCCGTCCGCGGGCGTGTTTGATTTAGATAAGTTGTCGTCCCGCCCTTGGTACAACAAGCATTAATCCGTGTCCGTTTTTCCTGATTCTTTATCTGATCACTTTTCTTATTTCTACACCAAACGCAAAATTGTCTTCGCTTCAGACCAGAGTTCTTCCAGGCTGTAATGCTCCCTTTGATTGGGAGAAAAGATATGAACTATCACAGATCCGTAATCTGCCAGCATCCAACCAGAAGTGGGTTCTCCTTCGATGCGGCCATTTAAACCAAACTTCTTTTTGACATCATCCACAATCTCAGACATCAACCCCTTAACCATCCTGGAGCTGGTACCCGAGCAGATCACAAAATAATCTGCTATGACCGAATTTTCATGAATATCCAACAGATGGATGTCTTCCCCCTTCTTATCATCTAATACCTGCACAATAAAGTCTGCTACTTTCCTAGTATCCAGATTCCACCTCGTATTTAAACAGTATTAAGGACTTGCCACATCCTGTTCAGTTAATTTTGCAGAGAAAAGCCGGGTATATTCCGCCCCTTCCGCTTTTAGGTCGCTGCGGTACAGGTGTACTGCATCGATCCTCGCCACACCAATGAATCCCACCTGGAAATCATGAAAAACGCTGCCTACAGTTCTAACATCTCGGGCCGAAGCCTTACGGGAGATCCTACCCAGAGTTAAATGTGGCGTGAATTCATATTTGTCATAGTTGTAACCCAATCTGGCTACGCCATCTTCAATCCCACGCCTGAGATCAAATAATTCCACAGGCGCTTCAACACCAATCCAGATCACTCGGGGATGGCGTTCCTTAGGAAAAGCTCCAATGCCACCAATTCCGATCTCTAACACCTGCCTTTTGGAGGCTTCAGATTGAAGGATCTTTTCAACCATGGCAATATTTTCTATGGATATATCACCCAGAAATTTTAACGTCAGGTGCATTTTGGAGAAATCGACCCAACGCACCGGCGTACCAGGTATTTTTTCCTGAAGCTGGGATGAGATCTGACCCAGAGCATCCAAAACACTAGGCGGTAGATCTACAGCAATAAAAGTCCGGATAACATCTGCAGACATTTTCTCTCACTTTTAATTTTCTGAAGTGAATAATTTCCCTTACTCGTTTCTTTCACCAGCGAATGGATAGTCATCCTGGGTTAGGAAAATTCCTGATGAAATTGTACTATAAAGTAAAAACAGGAACTTCGGTTAGAAGTCCCATAAATCAATCCCCAGCTTCATTTGCAAAACGTATTTTTTGATAATCTTCCGGCGTATCTACATCTAACTGACTGGAAGGATCATCCCAGGGGATGGAACTAGCTTCATATTTATCAAATAATGCCCTACCACCAATATCACCTTCCAACTTTTTAAGGTCATTAAACACAGATCGGTCAAAGAGGACAGGATTTGCAGGTTTTCCATCTATATAAGGCAGGATGATCTGGGATGGATTTCTAGCATGTTTCGTTCGCAGGGCTGAAATCAGATCTACCGGTATAAGAGGTTGGTCCACAAGGTGGAAGATTACCGCGCCTATGTCATCGGAGAGAGCCTGGATAGCTGCCCTAACTGAGGAGCTTTGTCCAGCTTGCCAGCCACTATTATATATCACTTCAACCCGGACTCCATCCAGCGCGAGGGCAATGCTCTCGTGTTCAGCCCCTGTTACCACCACAACAGGAGAACATCCACTAGCTATGACTTTTTCAGCAACAACTCTTACCAGGGATTCTCCAAACCAATCCAGGAGCTGTTTGGGCTCTCCAAATCGGGAAGAGCCGCCAGCTGCCAGCACGATACCGGCGATCCGTTCATGAACTTCCAGCAGCATTTGGTCTTCCAGCACAGAAAAAGCAACAGCTGAATAACTCGCGAGCAGGGTATCTAGCTGGGGATAAAATGTTTTCCAATTTGGGAAACTATCAAGCTGGTTAATGAACAAAATCTTCCTGACATCCGCCGGAACATTCTTCAGACCCCCATTCTGAGAAGTCAGCGCTTTGACCAGGTGCTCGCTTTCCAATCTGGCACCTAATGGCAGACCTACCAGAGAAGAATAGAGATCCGGTCGATAAACCCAATCCTCAGTTAATGGTTTTCCGAGACCGGAGAGTCCAACAACAGTTATTACAGCGTTTACAAATTCAGGAATGACCGGTTCATGCTCAGCAGGAGCTTTGATCGGCAGTTTTCTGGCGCCATCAGCCTCAATGATCATGGGGCAATTCCAGATATCCGCGAGTTTATTCAACGCTTCCATAATCTCCGGGGCCAAACTACCTACTCGATCTATTTCTACTTGCGGACCGGTAAAAAGGAGGGTATTTCCAGGGATTTCCTCATTTGGGTCCGGTAAATCACTAATATCATTTATGACCCAATGCTGATCCGCTGCATCCAATTGATCTAACGCTAGGTGAGTGGAAGTTGTGCAGACTACGCGAGTTCCAAAGTCATGTGCCAGCTGGTACATCAATGTGGTTTTTCCACCCGATCCTACCAAGGCAATTTTAGAGTTTTGATCTAATCGGAATCTACGATTTAGATCCATAAACCAGACCTTAGATCCGGGCAGGCAAGAATAGCTTCCAACACACCTCCCCCAATAGCCCGAGCTTTATCCGATACCAAAGAGCAGATAGTGGGATCCTCACGAGGATCGACATCTCCGATCTTCATCCCCGGGGTCACCTGGGAGCCTGGCTTGATCAATCCACGTAAAACGCCATCAAATGGCGCTAGAACAGCCTGGCTGCCTACTAAAGCGATAACAGTGCCATTTTTAACAGGGTCTCCAATCTTTGCTCCAGAGACCAATTTTCCATCTTCAGGAGACCGGAGAACGCGTTCCGAAGCGAAACCATGGACCATGCCAGGGATACCCGTATCTTCTTGGGGAGGGCCAGCCCAAATGACCCGGCCTAGATTGTGACCTCGATTGGTTTCAATCACTGCGTGGCAATTCTCACCACCAATAAAACCAGGTCCCAATCCAATTACCAGCGTGGCCAATTCTTTTCCTTCAAGAGACGGCTTTTTCCGCATCCGCGCATCCACCACAACATCTGGGCGAATTTCTTTTAGACAAGCCATATCCGGATCCACTAAAACAGGAATATTACCAGCCCGGACAGCGTCCTTAACATCTTCGGGGTTCTGTATTAATACAGCAGTGATGCCTTCAACTTCCTTGCTCCCATCTGAGACTGCTTCTGCAAAGGAAACTGTTCGGCGTACGACCAGAGGTTTGGGCAATTCGGTGATTAAAACTTCAAAACCAGAATGGTGCAAACGGACAGCTACACCACTGGCCAGGTCACCGCCGCCGCGGATTAAAACTAACACAAATATCCTCCTTCATTAAATAAAATCCTACTCCATTATTTTAGCATGACATCATCACACAAGCCTTTACGTTTCAGAAAAAACTTATTGGATTATTCGGTGAGTCTGAGTCAAAATATATTATCAGTTTTTATCTTCCTAATTTTCTTGCATAATAGAAATAAATTGATTACAATCCCACTATTAATAGAGTCGGTTGTTGATTGGTTTCTAGAAACTTTTTTATGGGCAATTGCACCAACTTCCCCGCTCAATATACTATTTCATAATCGTCATAAAGGATTGGTCACCCATGAGAAAAAAATGGATTCCTGTTGTATTATTGTTAGCCCTAATATTATCCGCCTGCAATCCATCCGAGCAAGCCACTTTCCAACCCCAAGAGGATGAAGCCTTTGGGAATGCTGCTACTGTTGCAGAAGACCCTACCCTTAATGAGGATGCAACTGAGGAACCATCTCCCCCTCCCACCGAGATCCCATCCCCGTATACCCAACCAGAGGAAATCATCCATTCGGAATTCCCTGGTAACTTCAAGCAATCACCCCTGCAGAGCATATTTGATTGCACCACGGGAAATTACCACAACCCAGGTCAGGAATACACATTAAGTGAAGTCTGCGATCAATGGGAGCGAAATTATTTCGAAAGGCCTGTCGATGAATCTACAACAAAATTCTTCCCCCAATTGGATATACTAGAAAGTTCCTTTGGACAGAATGAAAATTGGTATTACAATCGGATCCTGGTTTTTTCAGAACTGGTAGAGAATTTAGTTCTGGATGGTATTTATGCCCTCGAGATCGACCTGGATCTGGATGCAAGAGGAGAGATCCTGATCTTGGCGGTTTCACCTGGAAGCTATCAAATGGATGAATGGCATAGCGATGGCGTTCAGGTCTGGTTCGATAGTAATGATGACGTTGGTGGTCCACAGGCAGTCCTGGCTGATACGATTAATGGCGGTGACGGTTATGAGACCCTGATGGTGGATTCAGGAGTTGGTGATGATCCCGACCTGGCTTTTGTGAAAACCTACAGCGACCAACCCGGATTGATCGAATTCGGCTTCAAAGCAAATCTGTTAGACGGAGTGGAAATCTTCGAGTGGTGGGTTTGGGCCATGCGGGAGGACCTGGGCGCCGCTAAATTCGACCCGGTCGATTTCTTCCCCCAAGATACACTCTTTGCCATAGATAACACTTGTGGCTGGATCTATGGAAGTTATTCAAGAGATTTACCCAATATCTGCAATCCGATCACCGGCGCAAAACCTGGAGCCGCTTCAGAAGCCGCTTCACCTAGTTGCCTATCATCGATAGTAAAGGATAACTGTGCAGATAACGGAGGCGTATGGGAAGATTATCCATATTGTCAATGCGTAATTAGCTAGACTCAGAAACCAGATTCATTTAATATATCCGGATAGTTATAGAAAACTATCCGGATTTTGTTCTTAAGCTTTAGATTGATAGAAGGTACAATCATTGAAGAGAAATAACAGATCTAGACCTATTTAGTCCTGAGGATAACATGATTAAAATCAAAAAATTTTTACTCATCATATTAATAGTTATACTCTCCAGCTGTAAAGGCTCCGGGGAGATAGACGATCCACAATCTTCGCTGGGAAATATCCCAGTCAAGGTCCTGATCAGTGAGGTTTTCACTGGTGCGGAAGGCAATAATCAGGCTGATTTCGTCGAGCTATATAATAGCGGCACAAAAATCGCAGACCTGAACGGGTATTCACTCTGGTACCAATTAAAGGATTCCAGTGAAGAAACCCTTCTTATTGAATGGACAGAAGAAACGCTGGTCCCCCCCCTGGGGTATTTCGCCTTGATCCAAACCGGGCAGCTTTTTCCTCTCCAACCAGATGGAAGTATCAATCAATCGCTAGTCCCTGGCCGGGGTGGAATTTCCCTCCGAAAAGGAAGCCAGGTTTCTGATCAACTTAGTTGGGGCAGCGGCCCAACTTCTATGACTGAAAGTCATCCTGCTGTTGAAATGCAGCCAGGTTTATCCCTCCAGCGCTCTCCCGAAACTCTTTCAAGCGGGGGTGTTGACACGAATGATAACGGAGTAGATTTTTCCCTAAACAGCTCCCCCTCCCTGATGAACACTGGCAGTTCCAACAATCACGAATTAGCAGACCTGCTGGGCCTGGATGTAAGTTTTCCTTATCAGGTTAATCCTGGAGAAGAATTCGTAGTTGAATTCCAGATCAGCAATCAAACAGGAAAGGTCCTGAATAATACCCTACTGACCATTCCCCTCCCAGATCATATCCTCTTGCAGGATAAGAATTCCCAATTCCAGCAAGATGGAAATCAGATCACGACTCGAATATCAACCATCGATGATAGCGAAACATTCATTGGATCCATACCACTCCAGGCCGAGTTCACTTTTAGTGGATACATCTTCCGTAATGTCTATCTTGAGGCTGGAAATTGGGTCCTTCCTGCTTTTGCAGCTCCTTTTCATGGTGAGATTGGTGGCGGAGCTATCCCCATTAGCACAGCCAGGGAGTTAATTGACAAAGAAGTGGTTGTTGAAGGAATCAGTACCATGTACGTGGGCGGTTTCTATGCAGGCAGCGGAGCAAAATTCTATGTTGAAGACGAGAGTGGTGGAGTCCAGGTCTACGTCTCCGGCGCAGGAAACTCACTCGTGGTGCCATTGGGATCCAGGGTCCAGGTCCGCGGGAAAATTGAATTGTATCGGGATTCGATCGAACTTATCCCATCTTCTGAAGATCTTATCGAAATCCTGGAAGCAGGTAACCAGGATTCTCTCCACAACCCTGAACAGACAGCGCTGGAATCGATCAATTCCAAACCCGATTTTTTCCCGGGGCGGCTGGTTGAAATCGAGGGCCAGGTAGCCAGTGTAGAGGAGTTGACGTACAGCTTCGAGATCGATCTCTTTGATGAGTCTGGCAATCTTGTTCCTCTTTATATCGATAAAGAAACCGGCATCACAGTAGAAGAGATCGAATCAGCCCAGCATTACCGGGTCACAGGTATTATGGAGTTGTTGGACGGAAGCCTACGGTTGTATCCACGCCTTCAGAGCGATCTGGTGAGGATTTACCCCCCGGGTCTTTACATCCAGGCCCAACCACCCACAACAGCTAACGTGGGAGATCCTTTCACCGTCATCTACACTGTGATCAATCGCGGCCAGGAAAGTGATACAAATCTGATCATTCAAGCACCGCTTGATCCCCGCCTGGAAGTACTCCAGATCCAGAACAACGGCCGATTAGAAGAGAACACTATGATCTGGGAGATCCCGGAATTGGGTGGTGATGGGGATTCAATCAACCTGGAATTCCAGGCCAGTTTGCAAAACAGCACAGAGTTTGTGAGATTTGGAAATTATCAGGTGATGTCAGACAACTATCCGGAAGCTTCTGGAGGGATCGAAACATATACATTCTCCGGTGACTCTGTTCCCATCTGGGCAGTCCAGGGCAATGAAAATCGTTCTCCCTATATCCTTTCCAAGATTACAACGGTAGGCGTAGTCACCGGAATCTTCCCAGAACTGGAAGGTTTCTGGATCCAGGAATTGAATAGTGATAATGATCCCAGCACGTCTCCTGGATTATTCATCAGCACAGGTCAGAATCTTCCGGCGATTGCTCGCGGTGATCTGGTTTCAGTTACTGGCCGGGTCCGGGAGGCTTTCCAGGAAACACAGCTAGAGATAACCGCACCTGTCAATGTCACCGTTCTCGGGAGCAGCTTTATCCCTACCCCTACAGCTTTGGACCCACCAGTGGACAATGCTGAAAGCCAGGCATATTTTGAAGCCCTGGAAGGCAGTTTGGTATCCGTAATGGGTACTTCTCTTGTAGTGGGACCAACCACACGTTATGGAGAATATGCGCTGGTCCTACCCAAACATGGTGTTGGGCGAGTTTGGCAAGGTCAGGATCAGGGTATGTTAATCCATGTTGATGATGGCAGCAGCGAAACCCATGAAAACAGGGACGAACAGGATGTCGTTACTGCCGTGGGTGACACTGTCTCCGGTTTAGTGGGTGTTTTATCTTATTCTTTCGGTAATTACAAGATCGAACCCACCGCCGCGTATTCTGTTCAAAACAAACTTCCAGAGATCATACCTTTGGAATCTCTTGCACCTGGCAGTTTCAGTGTTATGACCTGGAATGTGGAAAATCTGTTTGATTTTGTGGTTCCCCACCCCAGCAGCCCTCCGCTGCCAAAAGTTAGAGAATATAAACTGAGTATCTCACGAGTGGCTCAAACCATTCAGGCGGCAGCTTTTCCCACTGTAATCGGTATTCAGGAAGTTGAAAGCATTGAGATTTTGGAGGATATCGCTGCCGATCCCCTACTAGCTGAGTATGATTATCAAGCTGCACTCATGGAAGGGACCGACAGCCGCGGCATTGATGTTGGATACCTAGTGCGTGGTGATCAAGCTGATATTATCAATACCGTCCAATATCCTGCTCCCGGCAATATCACCAGCCGTCCGCCTTTGATGATCGAAGTCGAGTTGAAGGAGTCGGAAGTAAATCTGTATTTCCTCAACAATCATTTCACCAGTATGAGCGGTGGTGAAGAGGCTACAGAACCCCGGCGCAATGCCCAGGCCGCCTGGAACGCGGAGATTGCGCAGGAGCTTCTCCAGGAGGACCCAGGAGCTTTACTGGTTGTGATGGGTGATCTCAATTCCTATTATGGGTCATTGCCCCTGCAAACGCTGGAAGAAGCCGGATTAATCGATTTATTTGATTGGCTAGAACCAGAAGAACGCTACAGCTATGTTTACCAGGGATCCTCTCAGGTGCTGGACCATATCCTGGTGAATGGTGATCTGGAAGCTTACCTGATAAAGGTGGAAGTGTTGCACTGCAATGCTGATTACCCCCTTCCCAGTTCAGATTATGAGGGTTTTATCCACAAATCCGATCATGATCCGGTGATAGGAACGTTTCTAGCGCCATGATAATTATGGGAACGAAGGCCTGAAAAGAATTTTCTCATAAGTACAAAAAACGTCCCCCCTTAGGGGACGTTTTTTAGTATCCCACAACTGTCATTGTGAGGGTGGTTATCCCGAGACAATCTTAATTAAATCTACTCTGGACTGAAATTTATTTTCTAGGTGATCTAAGAGCAGTTATGATCTGTACTCAATAATCTATTTTAAGTATTGAAGGTTTCAGATGAAGATAGTTAAGATTGCTTCGTCACAATCACTTCGTTCAGTCTCCTCGCAATGACAGTAAAAATATGCTTTCAGGATTTCAATCTACCCTATAGTACAAAAAAAACACCTGCTGGAAAACCAGCAGGTGTTTTTGTAACTCAAGGTTTTATCTTACTCAATCTCTGCTACAAGCTCAGCAGCTGTAATGTTCAGTTCAGCCAAAATGGCATCAACTGCTTCTGCGGATTCCGCTGCGTAAAGCTGAGCGGCAGCGTCATCTACTGCCCTGCGGACTGAGTACCAAGCCGTGAAGGTCTCTGGTTCTCCCTGTCCAAGAGCAGCCAGTGCCAAAGTTGACTGGAACTGCGGTACAGCAGCAATGTAATCAGTTAACATGCCCTCTGTTGAGAATTGAGTCGGGAGGTAGCCGGAGGCCTCAACCCATTTAGCCTGATTCACCGGAGCGGTCAGGTATTTGATCCAAAGCCAGGAAGCCAGTTCCTGTTCCGGGGTGGATTTAAGGACACCAAAGGTCTGGGTGAAAGCATCCACGCCCTGTCCGCCATCGGCGCCGGGGAAGGCCAGGAAACCCCAATCATCATCCGGGAATGCTCCATCTGCATAGGCATAACCGTAGTACTTCAGCCCGGAGGTGGAGCTCAGGGTCACCAGAGCCAGACGATTTGCCTGTTCCGGATTGGGATAACTCTCTGTTTCGAATGTGCATCCGCTGGCTTTAAGATCGTTCACATACAGCGCGGCTGCCTTTGCTGCCGGGGAATTGAAGTCATATGCTGTGCCGTCGGCATTAAGTTCTACACCACCAAAAGCGTGCAGGAAGGACAGGTAGTTGGAAGCACTGGGATACCATACCATACCACCGGTTCCGTCGTTGTCCGGATTATCATCCCCTGCGTTTGCTTCGGCTGCTGCACAGAGCTGTGCTTTCAACTCTTCCGGGGTCGTCGGAGCTGCATCAAATCCCAATTCCTGGGCCCAGCTGATGTTATAAACCATCACGTTAGCAGACTGGCTGAATGGCCAACCGAGGCGGGCGCCAGCAGATGTTACACCAAGAGCGAGAACGCCGGGGTAGACATCGGCCAATTCTTCCTCGGTGAGGCCGTAGGTCTCATCGTAAACGAACTGGTTCAAGTCCACGACCAGGTCTACAGTATCCCAATTGTTGAGGGCACTGGTATAAGCCTGCGCGATCTGGGGCAGGTCTCCGGACTGAATGCCGGCGTTGACTTTGTCTTCCAGGTCATTGTAGGCACCCTGATCCAGGGCTTCAACAGTGATGCCATATTCATTGCTGGCATTGAATTCTTCCACAAGAGCCGCAATGGTTTCATTGCGGGGATCACCTTCACCGTAAACGTGCCAGAATTGAACGGTGGTGCCGCTGAGGTCCAGCATCGGTTCCTCTTCGACTTCCGCTTCTTCTTCAACTTCGGCGACAGGTTCTTCCACTTCTTCCACAACCGGTTCTTCTGTTGGTGCTGGGGGTGGCGCGCAGGCGCTAAGCACCAACGATAGAACCAGCAAGGAAGCAAATATGATTGTAATTAGTTTCTTAGGCATTTTTTCTCCTCAATAATATTGTCTGGTAAAACGGTCTAAACTTGATTTATGGTGGGACATCACCTCCTTTAATCAGCAATATTTTTTATGATAACTTTAGCCTTTAAGTCCACTGCGGGCAATACTCTCCGTGAACTGTTTCTGTGTGAAAAAATACAAAATCAAGATCGGGATGATCGTGATGAACGCCGCTGCCATGATGTAATGAATTTCCTGTCCTGCTTCTGTGACAAAATTCATCATACCGACAGAGATCGGCCGCCAGTCAGGTGTATTGGTCACCAACAAGGGCCAGGCCAGTGAGTTCCACGAGCCAATAAAAGTCAAGACCAGGATCACCATCAGGGGCGCCTTTGAAAGCGGAAGAACCACCTGAAATAAAAAGCGCATGTGCCCGGAACCATCAATGCGGGCAGCATCAAAGAGCTCATCCGGGATCTGGGCAAAAAACTGGCGCAGCATGAAGATATTAAAGATACTACCCATAAAAGGTACTGTTAAAGCCGGCCAGTTGTTGATCCATTTGATCGAACCGATCCTCCCCAGCCAGGTAACCGTCAAGAAGTTAGGAATAATTGTGACCATAGCCGGGATCATCATCGTGCTAAGCAGGATCCCGAAAATCAGATCCCTTCCCGGAAATTTGATGCGGGCAAAACCGTAAGCAGCCAGGACACTGATGGTAATGCTGCCTGTCAAAGAGATTGCAGTGATCCGGATACTGTTCCAAAAATATGTCGGGAAATTCCCCCTTCTCCAAGCTTCACCATAGTTCTCAAAATGGAGCTCTGATGGGAAAAAAGAACTACCCAGCGCTTCTCCAATAGTTTTTAAGGAGGTGGAGATCATATAAACAAACGGAACTATTGATACAATCGCTCCAATAATCAATAGCGTGTAAGTTAAGATTGTTAATACTCTTGAGCGTTTCAGTATCATATTTCGAATCCCGCTATACTATAAATAAAACACTTTGGATCCCTGGAATTTGTTGTTGATAATTGTCAATCCCAGGATAATTGCGAATAGAACAAAAGCCAAGGCTGAAGCATAACCGTACCGAAGTTTCTCGAAGAATTCGAGGAATATTGCTACGCTGAATGTGTCAGTAGTGCCCAGCGTCAATCCTTCCCTAAAGACCCACAAAGTCGCAAATGCTTTAAAGGTCCCAATAATGGCAACCAGCGACAGGAAATAGGTCGTAGGTGATAAAAGCGGGAAGGTGATATAGCGAAAGACCTCCCACTTGCTGGCACCGTCTATTGCAGCTGCGTCATTCAACTCAGTGGGGATATTGCCCAACCCCGCCAGGTAGATAACAATATCGTACCCTACATAGGTCCAGACCGCGTGAATCATAACGACCACAAGAGCCAAGCTGGGACCTACAGCCCAGGCTGGAATACTCAGACCTAATGATTCGGCTATGATCAAATTAACGCCCTTAGATTCCTGCAGCCAGGCCAGGGCATTCCCTCCCAATCCTCGCAACACGAGATTAATTGGTGAGGTATCGCGGTTAGCGAATAATTGCCGGAAAATGGCTGCGCTTGCAATGAAGGGTGTCACATATGGCAGGAAAAAAACCATCCTGAAGAGTTCCGATCCCCGAAGTTTTTGGAATAACAGGATTGCCAGAAATAGTGATAGTGTAAGCTGGAGTGGTACTGTTCCAATTGAGTAGAAAATGGTTACTTTCAATCCGTCCCAAAGTGTTTTATTACCAGAGGAAATCAGGAGGGGAATCTCTCCAACCAACAGCCAGCCGCCAGTCAATAATGTGAACGCCCCAAAAATCCGGAGCCAAAATTTCCAACTTCGGTCTGCCTTGGACGCTCCAGTCCATAACATCCAACCCGCTGCAAAGAGGACAATACCAGCTGATATCGTAATCACTTGGGGCCAAATCCCAGGATCAGTATTGGTCTCCAGGGCGATCGAATATGCTTCGACAATCTGTTGATAAGTAAAATACAGCAATCCCAATCCTGCTCCCAGGGCGATCCAGGTCAGTGTGAACTGGCTCTGGAAATAAGTTCCTTGTGGTTTTTTGTAGAGGATCAGGGACAGAATGCCAATTACGATTGCTGCAATCAGAACAACCGTGAAATAATACCAGGCGTAATAAACAGCAGGGGCGTAAAAAGCCTCTCGAATGTACTGCAAGAACAATTCTCGAGTCTTTTCTACGCCAAGCAGTTTTTTGGCGATATCCAGAAATTCGGGCAGCTGATACCAAAAATAACGCAAAAAATAATAGGCTGCCCAAGCATATATTAATCCGGAAATCGCTAGCAACCATGGCCGCTGTTCTGTTTCCCGGGCAGTCTGAATAATCTTTTTGAGCAGGATATATACACCGACCAACGCACCGATTCCGAGGAAAAACGCGGCCACATACGCCAGGTTACCTACCGCGCGGACGTAGTTGGCCAAACCAACAAAATCCGTCCGAATAATACGCCATTTATGGAGGCTGACAAAGAGCGCAAAGGCTACTGGAAAGATGCCGAAAGTGAAGATCAGAATTAACGCTGGAGTGACAAATAAATACCCAGTAAGCGACTCTCGAAAGTGCCGCAATCTACGAGGTGTAAAATATTGCAGGAACTTTTCTTTTACTGCTGCTGGCCAACTCATCAACACATGCTCCTGGTAGGATAGAAGTGTTTAATAGTCGAGTTTTCTAATACTTATTATAATATCAGAAATATAATTCTAACTTAATAAATGGACTCTTTAATGGTATCTTTGGCACTATTTTTTAGTTTTGAAACCAAATGCCATTCCAACTCCAACGGGATATAATTTGAGTTATTAGCCAATCCGACTCAAAATAGGACATTAGTATTGAATACCAAATCCGCAACACCCACAAAATCTATCCAGCAAATACTGGAAAATGGAAATTTTATAGCTCCAGAATATAATAACCAGTCCATACTGAATATCCCCGCCAGCGCAGCATACCTGATGGATATCCCTGGTTTTAAACACAACCCGGTGGATCAATCCTTGTTAGATCCCATCCGGGATGGTGTAAAGAATGTCATCCTGATCTTGATGGACGCCCTGGCCTTTCACCGGCTTGAGAAGTGGCTCGCAGAAGATGAGAATCTGGTCTGGCACAAGCTGCTGCAGACTGGGTTCCTCACTCCTGTAACCTCGATTTGCCCCAGCACAACTTGCGCCGCAATTACATCTTATTGGACAGATAGTCCAGCCGCGGAACATGGGATTATGGGGTACGAAATGTGGTTGAAAGAGTTCGGTATCACAGCCAACATGATCTCTCATAAACCCATCACCTACCGCCAGCCCGGTGGTGATCTAACCCTGGCGGGATTTGACCCAGAAAATTACCTTACCGTAGAATCAAACACAAAACAGTTCCTTGAACAGGGAGTGGAAGTCCACGCATTTCAGCATTTTGCGATCATCAATTCAGGACTGTCCCGCATGTTCATGCAAAAGGCTGATCGGCATCCCATCAGTTCAGCCCCGGATATGTGGATCAGCATTCGTGAGCTGCTGGAATCAAAGAAGGATACATCAAAATATATTTGGACTTACTGGGACCGACTGGACGGGATCTCCCATTTGCACGGACCGGACAGCGAACGGGCGAAAGCGGAATTCATGGATTTCAGCCGCAGTTTTGAGACCTATTTCCTAGACAGGTTAGACCCAAACCTCAAGAAAGATACCGTAGTCATGCTGGCAGCAGATCACGGCCAGATCACGACCGATAACACAGAAGACCATTACGACTTAAACAACCACCCGAATTTTATCGATATGCTGCATTTGACCCCTACTGGCGAGAACCGATTGGCTTATTTGCATATCAAACCCGGGAAAGTTAAAACAGTCAAGGATTATATCAATAACACCTGGCCAGATCAGTTTGTCATGATCGATCCAGAAGAAGCTGTAACAAGTGGTTTATTTGGTACAGGAACCCCCCACCCCGATATATACAACCGTTTGGGCGATCTGATTGTGGCAGCAAAGGGAAACGCTTTCTGGTGGTGGGCCAATAAACCCAATCCACTGATCGGCCGCCACGGCGGTCTGTCATCTGAAGAGATGCTGGTGCCGTTCTTGGCGGGAAGGATTTAAATAAGACCGGGGACGGGATTTCATATCCCGGCTCGGTCTCATTATTCCAGTCTCATTATTCCAGTCTCTTTATCCCGGTCTCTTTTTCCCGGTCATTTTTTCCCTTCCCCCTACTCCACCACATACCCAGACTGGATCCAGTTTTTCATACCCCGGTCGATACTGTGGACCCGATCAAAACCGGCATTCTCCAGCAAATAGACCGCCTGAAGGCTGCGGTTGCCGGAGTTACAGTAAACCAGAATGGTTTCGTTCTGGGGTAATTCCCCATAACGAGCTCCCAATTGGTCGAGGGGGATCAAGGTAGCACCCGGCAAATGGCTATCCTGGTATTCCTCGGCAGTACGCACATCAAGCACAAAAACGTCATCCTGGTAAAGCTGGTAGGACTCAGAAGCGCTGATGATCAATGTCCCGGTTGCTGGTTTGGTGGTGCAGGCAGCCAGGCTTGCTCCCAACAGGATAGAGAGAATCAGAATGTAGAAAATACTTGTTCGGATGTTTTTTATATTTCTGGTTTTAATTTGCTTCATTCTATTTAATCTCATTTTGTGAATTCCCAATATATTTATATATACAAATCCCGCCTGGAATAAGCCAGGTAAGCACTCACCATAGAAACAACGACGATAACCAGGGACAGCCAGATATAAAACGGTTCAATCCTGGATTCGTGCAATAATACCGCTGGATCAAAATATTTAAACGGTGTAAAGTATTTCAAATTTTCGAAATCTTCATTTAGCCCGGCAATTATCGAGATAAAATATGTTCCCAGCAGAATAGAGATCGCTATCGAACCAGATCGTTTGTGATTTTTGATCGCCGCACCCAACAGGATACCTACAGCCAGGAAGATAAGCTGCATAAAAAAGATCGCCAACATACCAAGGGCAACGAATTCGTAAAATTCCGGATCGGGATCATATCGGGCAGTGTTCACAAGCGTTAAGCCCCAGGTAAATAATGCCAGGAGAATCGAATTAGTAACCACAACTGCAGTTTTGGCAGTGATCAAGGTACTCCTGCGGACCGGCAAAGTGAGGGCAAATTCAACGGTTTTATCTCTCTCTTCCTTCGCGATGATATCACTTCCCCACATCACAGCTGCAATGGAAAGGATCAGACCGATGAAAACAAACATCACTCCAAAAAAACCTTCAACCGTGGTCAAGTTAAAGGCATTCATGCTGAAAGCATCCAGCATGGCATCCGGCAATCCATCCATCACAGCCAAAAGTTCGGGGTTATCAGCATAACCCGAGAATTTTGCAAAACCAACCGTAAGGAAAAAAAAGGTGATTCCACAGTAGATCAGCAAAGATTTAAAATTCGCTTTCAGTTCTCTAAAATAGATTCTCATCTTGGTTCTCCGAATAATCCCTAAACCGCCGAGTGAATATTTCGTTTTGAATACAGGATATAGCTGGCTGGAATGGCGATCAGGATCACAACTACACTGATCATCACCAGGGGTGTGTCATACGCACCATTAGTGAGAATGGCATTAGGCTCAAAATGTTTAAATGGAGAGATCAAATCGATTGTATCATCCCCCAACATACCGCCAAATGCGCTGACAACATACATACCAAAAGCAAGAGCCATAGATAGCGGTGTCACAGATCGAACTCTTTTCATCAGCAGAGAGATCAGCATACCAACTGTCAGAAAAAATAACTGGAAGATCACAATGCTTGATAGAAGGATCACCAGCGGTCTGTTCTCGATAGGTGGGCCCTCATTCAGATAGTTGATCACAGCAAAACTGCTCACCCACACAGAAAGATTGGTCACAGTAAGGGCAGCCAAAGCTGCCAACAATTTTGTTGTCATGATCAAACCGCGGCCTACCGGTTTTGCCATCAAGAAGTCAGCGGTGAACTCCCGCTCTTCGATTGATACCAGCGAGATCCCGTAATTCGACGCCTGGATAGCCAGGCAGATCTGGCAGAAAAGGAACACCAATCCAAACATGCCCAGGATCGATGTGAAATTCATTTCACTCATACCAAAGGCAATCAACAATTCTTCAGGAAAACTTTCCAGCAAATCACCTATTTGGGTAAGATCATCGGCGATGCTGTAAAATGCTGCCAAATAAACCAGGATGATCATGAAAATCGAAAACGACCAGATCCCCACAGATTTTATGTATGATTTAAATTCATGGATGAATATATTCATTTTCGAATCCTACTCATAATAGTGAAGGAATATCTCTTCCAGGGTGGGTTCTTCAATGATCAGATCAGAAAGCTGCATCCCGCTGATCACCTTTGTGACCTGATTGATATTGCCCCGGTACAAGAAACTCAGCACCCCATTTTCACGCTGGATGTTGCTAATGCCATCAAATGAGAAAGCTTTCTCATCAAGTTTCTCAGCTGTAATGCGGATTTTCTTGTAATTATCGTGCTGCAGGCTCTTGATATCCTGGATATTGATAATGCTGCCTTCTTTGATGATCGCGACCCGGCTGCACAGACGCTGTACTTCACCCAGGATGTGGGATGAAAAAAATACTGTCGCACCGCGTTGGTGTTCTTCCCGGATCAGGTTGAAAAAATTCTGCTGCATCAATGGATCTAAACCCGCTGTCGGCTCATCAAGCACGATCAGTTTGGGCGAGTGCAGGAGTCCCTGAACAATGCCTACCTTCTTTTTATTGCCATAGGACAGATCGTCAATGCGGCGCTTGAGATCCAGTTCCATTAGGTCTGATAGCTCGTAGAGGCGTTTCGTGCAGTCTTTTTTGTAAAAACTGGCCGAATATTTCAGTAGATCCAGCACCTTCATACCCTCGTAATAGAAGACTTCAGAAGGCAGATAGCCGATATCCTGCCGGATCTCGGGACCGTATTTAATGCAGTCCTTACCAAAGATCTTGGCTTCACCGCTGGTGGGATAAATGAGGGACAAAAAAAGGCGAATTGTAGTAGATTTCCCCGCCCCGTTAGGGCCAATAAAACCAAAGATCTCACCTTCATCAACATTAAATGAGACATCTACGATGCCCCTGGCCTTGCCGTAGTACTTGGTAAGGTTATTGACTTCAATAATGCTCACTGGTGGCTCCTTCGCTTGCAGTTTTCCCTTAGGATTATTTAAATAGGGTGTAATTATACCAATTCCAGACTGAAAAGATATAAGGAGAAGGTTACGTTCTGAGCTAATGAAAGAGGGCTGACATCAGTCAGCCCTCTTGTTTTTGATATGATTACTTAGAATAGGGGAAAATAGTGTATATTCTAATTTCCAGATTTCTTTATACTTTTTTCATTGTAAATTATTTTTTAGGCCTGCCATTAAATAAACTATCCCGACCAGATTTTGATCGGGATAGTATTTTTCGAAATGGCTAACAATCAGGGACAAACACATATTGGCACTGTTGCCGTACCTTCGCTCATCTTTCCCCCGGCTGCTGAGCACTCAGGATCTTTGAGATCCATAGTGCAAACAAGTCCTGGATCACCAGGATCATCACCAGCTTTGGGTTCCGGAATCGAAAGCAGGGGCTGAAGATAAACCGGATCCTCACATTCATTCAGGTAGAGTTTGAAGTCAAGCGCCATACCTGGAACATTACTAGGTATCTTGAACAAGCAGTACAGCCGGTCCGGGAATCCCTGCAGTCCGCACTTAAGTGACTCGTTATCTCCTAATTGGGCCCTGTATTCATACAACGGAGAACCATTCATGGCCTCCGGATTTAAGCCAGGGATCTCGTAATCAGCTCTCAGGACCACAGGCAAGGTCATGGTTTCTCCAGGCAGACCCAGGGTCAGGAGAGAGACCTCCATGCCGGCAAAGGGATCACAATCAAATGAATCCTCTGGCGGAGTACCAGGCAATGATGGTGGCAGAGGCGGGGGCAATGGTGGATCACTGGGATCATATTCATAAGCACCCGGTTCGCAAGCAGTCCCCTGGTAACGGAGGACACCACGCTGGTCATCAGGCAAAGCGCAGTTCGACAGGAGGTCAATTAAAGGACTATCTGAAAGAAGGGCATGGGTGCTTGTAGAACCGCCGTTATTGGTAAATGGGCCAATCTTGGGATTTAGTTCTGTCATTGGAGCGGCGCACTGTCCATCCGAGTCTACCGTCTCTGTCATTAAGTAATTGTTATTTGAATACGTTGTATTATTAGCAAGCTGACAATCAATACTTGTATTTTGAGTGATCAGGGAATAAGTAATATGTACATAACCTCCAGCGTTAATGGCCCCACCACCCCATCTGTGATTGTATTCGCCCCCGGAAGTTTCAGTGGCTACATTATAAGCAAAGGTCGAGTGTATGATATCAAGTTTTGGCTGTGATATGATCTCGCCGCGGGCAAAGATACCACCTCCCTTTGAGGAAATATTTCCAGAAAAAGTGCTGTTTTGGATTTGCATATCTCCTTCTTCTAGGCGGATCCCGCCTCCCGCAAAGTCAGCGGCATTATTATGGAAGGAACTCTTTAGAATGACAACCGATCCTAGATGGTGGGCGTAGATCCCGCCGCCAGCTTGACTGGCTTGATTGACGCCAAAGGTGGAATTCGAGATAGTTGTATGAAAGGTCAAATAATCTGGAGAAACCCAAGTATAGGTCCCTGGAGTGGATTCCTGCAGGGGATACCCAATCAGCAAGCCTCCACCGATCCTGGCATCATTAGCTAAAAAATTTACACCGGATATATCAGTCTTATCATGGATGATCATTCCTCCCCCTGAGTCAGCAGCAGTATTGGCGAAAAACATCGTTCCCTCAACTGAAATATCTCCCATCACGTGGCAAACAGCACCACCATGTGTCAATAAAGCTTCATTACCTTTGAACTCACTGTCAGTAATACGAGAAAGTGAATAGATACGTTGAGCAGTCTCTAGATCACCAGCTTCCACATCCAATGTAGGGCTGCCTCCAGTTCGGATTGCCCCGCAACTGGACCCAGTATTGGAATCAAAGAAGCTTTCATCCAAACTGAGATCAGAGTTCTCCGAGAAAATCGCCCCGCCAATTTCAGAAGCGGTGTTGTTCCAAAACTCCGAGAATCTACTAATATATGTACTTATACCCCCCTCCCCCAGACGTTTTGTGTAAACAGCACCTCCGAAGGCGGAATTATTGTATCTAAATACATTTGTAGTTCCTTCCAAGTCAGACCCTCTGGCAAATATCGCACCCCCATAGTTATCAGCTTGATTCTCTCTGAAAAACGAACTAATAACGAAACTACCCTCAATTTCATCTATCAGCGAGATGGCCCCACCATTTCGATACGCTATATTATCGTAAAATGTTGAATTATTGATGGTGATCAAACCACCACTTTCATCAGATGTATTTTTCTGGGTATATATAGCCCCTCCATCACCTGCAGCAAAATTATTTATAAAAGAGGAGCTTGATACAACCAAAGTGCCATTTTTGCTATAAATAGCGCCACCGAGATTAGCGCCAGTTGTCATGGTTTCTCCGGCATTATTATCCTGAAAGTGAGAATTATCAATTACTCTCACGCGACCGGAGTCATTATAGATTGCACCACCTCTGGCAACAGAGTCTGCATCTGCTGGAAAGGCCGTATTATTAAGAAATCTGGTGTAAGAGGCAAAGAAATCTCCTCCAATATTAATCACAGCTCCGCCAACTGGCCTGGCTCCATTTTTTAATGTCAGATTATATATTTCCAAATCACCATCAGGTTCAATAAAAAATGGTCCTAAATGGGTACTCTGGATTTCAATTACTGCGTTATTTCCATTAATAAGAAGATCACTAGTGATACGTGGCAGCCCATTATGGACGGTAACGCCCCCTACCAGAGCTGAATCCTCTACATCGGCGAGGATATAAACACAGTCGGGATCAAGATTAATCACATCCGGACCCGGAAGTGAATTTGCAAATCCAATATGGGCAATCAAATTAGATGTACTGCAGCCCGGATTATAGGGCAGATTTTGGGATGTGGGAGTTGGATTATCACAAGATCCCAAACAGAAAGATAAAAAAAGCAGAGGAATAAGGACCTGATATTTGATTTGAAAAGACATTAGAAGTCCTCCATTAGAAGAATAATGAGCTGCACGATCTTTGATCACTCATAAAATAAACAGTATTATATTAATTCAATGTTTCTGGGGAACATAATAATCTCCTTTGATATTGACAGCAGATCACGAGAAACAAGATCTTTGAATTAATTTTTATCCTCTAGAGGGCTGACTGATGTCAACCCTCAGGCTTAAGGTTATTTGATCAATTTCGAAATAACAAAAAGACTATTAGTGAACTGCAAAATTCTCTATTTAGTACTACAAGTTCCACCTGCAGTCACCCTATTTTCAGTCCAGGTGCAATCAGCATTTTCACATGATGATTGATTATTATATGAAGAACAAGCTCGAATCTGCTCCGGTTCAGGACAGGGCGCCGGCTGGGGGTAGAATTCCAGGTCCTCAGCTCGCCATTTTAATCCCTCAATTTTCAACAGCGCTTGATTAATGAGAGCGTCTGGAAGCAGCGCGTAGCAGGGAACTCCATTTACCTGGGATAACTTCCATTCCGAGTTAGTATCCCGGCCATAGATCGGGACAGGCTGTTCGGCCATTAAAAATCCAGTCACGGGACCGATCGGATCCGGGCAGAGCCGGCATTCTAATGTGATATCAAACTGCGGCTGGAGAAAGACATGATCGTGTTCATCCCAGCCGAAATCAACCCACTCATCTGAGGTCCCGGGACCAAGCTCGACTGTCTTGTAAGCTATGACATCAATTGTTCGGGGTTCGGTCCAGATCCCATCCATTAAGTTGTACCCCATGTAGTCGATGGATTGATTGCGGGTAATAGACACGCAATAAATTCCAGGCGCCAGGACGTAGAATGGGAGCTGTTGCTGTTTCTTATGATCCAAACCCGTAGATGGACAGGCTCCGCTTCCCAGGCTGACTTCAAAATCTCCCACATAATAGTCCGAGGGAAAGGCCATATCTCCATCCCCCACAAGAATATTACTAATTTCGTCCTCCTTACAACCAGTATCTAGCAAGGGAGTATTAT
>Ga0307990_1000195_pt1 | contig 58972 bp, 50 predicted proteins | sample EllFjometagen129_FD_203168 | JGI IMG/M metagenome (GOLD analysis project Ga0307990, IMG submission 203168) | Marine microbial communities from Ellis Fjord, Antarctic Ocean - #129 | ecosystem: Environmental > Aquatic > Marine > Unclassified | place: Southern Ocean | collected 2014-10-08
ATTCTTCATTGATGCGACGATAGTCCTCCAACGGATCTCGTCCTTCCAGCTTAGCCAGATCGATCATGTGAATCAACACGCGCGTGCGCTTCACATGTCGGAGGAACCTGTCCCCTAATCCCTTGCCGGCGTGCGCCCCCTCGATTAGGCCGGGAATGTCCACCGCAACAAACTGATGCTGCCCGTCGACGTCAACAACGCCGAGATTGGGAGAAATTGTCGTAAATGGATAGTCGGCAATCTTCGGACGCACTCCCGATATGCGGGAGATTAAACTTGACTTCCCAACGTTCGGATAGCCAATGATCCCCACATCCGCGATAAGCCGCAGCTCCATGCGCAGCGTCCCTTCCTCTCCCGCCAGCCCTCGCTCGCAGATACGCGGCGCTTGCCTGGATGAAGTGACGAAACTGTTGTTCCCACGGCCTCCTTCGCCACCGCGAGCCACAACAACCTCTTCGTCCGGTCCCACCAGATCAGCGATCACGTCTCCTGTACGCGCGTCATGCACAATAGTGCCAACAGGGACCAGGATCACCGCGGGTTTGCCACGTGCGCCCTGTTTGTTTTTGCTGCCTCCATCTCCTCCCTGTCCGCCGGCAAACTTTGGTCGATTACGGAACTGGTAGAGCGTCGATATGCTCAGCGAGCTACGAATAACCACATCCGCGCCGTCTCCGCCGGTCCCACCATCCGGGCCACCCTTCCAGTTGTGTTTGTCGGATACGAAACGAATCACTCCATTCCCGCCGCGTCCTCCCCGGACGCGTACCGTTGCCTCATCAATAAACATGGATGGACGCTCTGAGACTCACAAGGGAGGTGAACACGAGATGACTAGCCCTCCTGAACGGGGTCCTGCTGGACGTGGTCCTGCTGGACGGGACCCTCCTGGGCAGGGAGGACGTTCACGTACTTCTTCTTGCTCCCGGTAAATTGCACGTGCCCGGGCACTGTGGCGTAAATGGTGTAATCCCGTCCTATGCCGACGTTCTTTCCTACTGCGAACTTTGTCCCACATTGCCGAACGATGATCGACCCTGCGTTCACCCACTCACCGCCGAAGCACTTGACTCCCCGGCGCTGGCCTGGACTGTCATGTAGGTTGTTCGTCGAGCCCGTACTTGTTTTATGTGCCATTGTTACTCCTTGCTAAACCCGTATTCCCGCCGTGGCTTCATGCACGACAAGGTCCTGTGCGTATTCCGCCGCAAGCTGTGTCAATCCAATGACAAGCGTCTCCATGATCGCATCGATCTCACGGTTAAGGTGAGGAGCGCTGCGATCAATCAATAGATGCACCTCACTACCCAGAGAATAGTCCGGCACAAGATGGAGGTAGTCGGTCATTGCGGAGACACTCGCCTGCAGAAATCGCAACGCCGCGTCGCCAGTGGGAGTATCACTATCTATCCCTTGCCCGGTCAGCCCAAGAATACGATTGTGTTCGTCACGCGAAACAATGATCTCTCCCACGTGTTTCTCCTCTAGGCTTCGATCGCCGTAATCTTTGTCTTCATGTACGATTGGCGATGTCCCTGCTTGCGACGATAGCCCTTCTTATTCTTGTACTTGTAGACGATCACCTTGTCGCCGCGTCCCTGCTCACGCACCTCTCCCATTACCTTTACGCCATCCAGATGCGGAGTTCCCACGCGGACCTCGCCATCATCAACTATCAGGAGGACCTTGTCGAAAGTAACCGTCTCACCGGCCTCAAGGCCACTGATCAGCTCATGATCGAACAGATCTCCATTCTCCAGCAGATACTGCTTACCACCCGTTTCGATTACTGCATACATAGAATTTACACCTCAGTCGTACTGATTTTAGCGGCCCTTAGTGCCCTTTTCAACGCCCTAGCCAATCGGGCTTCCCGGCGGAACATCACGATCCGGGGCAAGAAGGGAGATTCCTTTCCCTCTTCCCGCAACGAGCAGCATCCCTTCGGACTTCACCCCGCGTATCACCGTCGGCTCCAGGTTCACAAGAACAACCACCTGGCGCCCAACGAGATCCTCCAGCGAGTAGTGCTTCCTGATTCCCGCCACAATGGTCAGCGTACGCGTTCCAACGTCAATCTGCAACTGGTAGAGGCGATCCGCCCCTGGGACAGGGCTTGCAGAAAGGACTCGCCCGACCTGCAGGTCAAGGCGAGAGAAGTCATCAAATGATACTCGCTCTTGGTGGAGTTCTCCCACTTCGCGCTCGATCTTCCCTACATCGATCCTCTCAACAAGCACGCGAGACGAACCGATCGCCGCTCCCCTGGCAACGGAGTCAATCTCCTCCCAGCGAGCCTCCCCGACCCCCATGATCTCCAGAACACGTGCGGCGTAACGTGGCACAAACGGAGACAGCAGTATCACTATTGCTTTCACCAAGTGGAAAGCACTCGCTACGGCCTGCTCATCATTGGTCGCCCACGGTTCTTTCCGCTGGAAGTACTCGTTTCCGAACACGGCGAGCAAGCAGGCCTCTCGCAGAGCGCGGCTCAGGCTCGCTCCTTCCATCGCACGCTCGTAGGAAGCGAGAGTCTTCGCTAGCCGATCGGTCACTTCGCTATCGATGTCCGTATCCGGGACGACGTGTTCGTGGTGGTCCTGGATGAACGACAGGACACGGTTCGTCAGGTTAGCAACGTTAGAGACGAAGACACCGTTCACCGCCTTTGCCAGCTCCCCCCACGAGAAGTTCACGTCGCGCCCCTCGGGACGGTTGTAGATCAGATAGAAACGCCACAGCTCGACGTCCATCACTTCGAGCGCGTCGTCGCAGTACAGCCCCACTCCGCGGCTCTTGGAGAAGCTATCGCCGCCGATCCAGTTCAGGTACTCGGTGGCGGCAATCTGGTCCGGGAGGTGATATCCTCGCCCCGATGCAATGAGCTGGCCGGGGAAGATCAGTGTGTGGAAGGGAATGTTATCTTTGCCAATGGCGTAGATCTGGTGCACGTCATCCCCGAACCAGAACTTCTTCCAACCATCGTCTCCGGCGAAGTGTTCCATCGCCGCCGACACGTAACCAAGGGCGGCCTCGCCCCATACGTAGATTACCTTTCCCTCCGCTCCCTCAAACGGAGCGGGGATTCCCCATTCTATGTCGCGGGTCATCGCCCGCGGCCTCAGCCCGTCCGTAATCATCTGTTGCGTGAACTGGTGGACATTCCCTTGGAAGTGGCGCGATACAACGTACTCCTGTAACTGTGGTGAAAGCTTAGCCAGATCCAGGTACCAGTGGCGCGTCGAGCGAAACTCGATGTCTCCCTTTCCGCAGAAGCTACAGACCGGGTCGATTAGCTCTTCCGGCTCGAGGATCGCACCGCAGTTATCGCACTGATTGCCGAGCGCGCCTGCCGAACCGCAGCGGGGGCAGGTGCCGGAGATGAACCGGTCAGCAAGGAAGACCTTGCAGTTGCGACAGTAGGCCCGATCCTCCTCCTTGGTCGTAATGAACCCGTTCTTCTCCATGTCCAGATAGATACGTTGAATGAACTCCTTGTGCACCGGCGATTCGGTTGTCGTGTAGTTATCGAACTCGATCCCGAAGCCATCGATCACCGCGCAGATCTTCTTGTGATTGCGATCGGCCAGCTCTGCAGGCGTGATCCCGAGTTGCTTTGCCTCGTACTCGATCCGCGTTCCGTGCGCATCGCTTCCGGAGACGTAGAGGACGTCATGTCCGCGCAGGCGGTAGTAGCGGGTAAACACATCCCCCGAAAGGAGGGATGAGACGAGGTTTCCGAGATGTGGAACCCCCGACGCATACGGCCATGCACTACACACCAATACTCGTTTCTTGTCCATACGTTCTCCAACTCCAGATGTAAGAGGGCATTATACCCTGAAACTATGCTATCTTCTATCGATGATCGAAGACAAGGGCGTTAGAAACCTCGCCATCGGCAAAGCAATCCTCGTCACGAGATCGAAACAAGCGCGATGAATCACCAAATTGGCTTCAATCGCGCTGAGCGCATCTATCGCGTGCTTGTACGGGAATGTGTAACGATATAAACTACTAACTGCAATGTGGAAACAACTCCGGCAGGTAACGTAACGATGGCGGCTCCACGGGAAGTCATCGATCTCATCGAGCGGTTTGAACGCAACCACGACACGTACCGCTCACACGAGTACAACGATGTTGAAGCTGATCCGAACAAGGAAAGCCAGCTTCCACCGTTCAAATGGGATAAGGACCGCCGCGCGCTCCTCTGTGCCGAGCTCGACGCCTACTACGCCAAACTATACGGCCTCACCGAGGAAGCGCTCGGCTACATCCTCGACCCCAAAGACGTCTACGGCGAAGACTTCCCCAGCGAAACCTTCCGCGTCCTCAAGGACAAAGAGAACCGCCTCTACAACGAATACCGCACCAAACGCTTGGTGCTGGAGGCATGGAGCCATCAAGCAGAAGGGGGCGTTTGAACGTGCACTGCTTGGCGATCATCATGAAAATCACAGGTAGTTTCTTGTTGTTGGGGGATGTATGGACTGCATTTGCGAAGCGCGACTTAGAAGCTTTCTACATTTATCTTTTTGTCATTATTCCCAGTGTTGTCGGAATACTAGTTCTGTTGTTTAGCGAGGTAGATAGGTTTGCCGGCTTTTGGGGAGTACATACCTGGTGGAAGTTGGTCATTGCTGCAATCATATTCGCGTTGTTCCTGCCGATCATCATGACTGGAGCTAGGCGTATTGCTTCAAAATCGAAGATGCAACTTCTTGTTATCTATATGATTGTAATCTTCTCACTTGCCTTATACTTCGTGGTAAGCGATTGGGCAGAGCTTCCCGCATCTACTGATATGCTACCTGAAGCACGTCAGATATTCCCTTGGCTTGCAATTCATCCATCGTTGGCAATCCATCACCTATATGCGAATGCAACTCTCTTGGGAACGTTAGAAGTGCTTTGGCTTGCGCCCATATTCGGCAAGAGTTTGGCTACTAGAATGGGGCACGTTCTTGGCAACCAGCGACGCGTAGTTACTATCAATTCCGTTATCTTTGTTGCCGGCTGGATTCTGGATATGATCAGTTCCTGAAGATACGTCAGATAATCGTGGATCCGCAACGTTCAATTAAGGAGATCACAGCAAAGAACACCTCTATTTGCCTGTTCTCTTGGCTAGTTGAATCTCGATGTCGTATTCTAGAGTCTGCAAGCAGAGATGCTTATGTGGTATGATAATTCACATGGGCTTGATGATATCTTGATGCGCGAAAGGAGCAACAAGAGGCTAATCTATCTGATAGAGGATTCGAATGAATAACAGCGAACTAATAGCACTTGTGGATCGGTTGAGGCGTGAACCGAATGAGGCCGAATGGTTAGAATTCAAACGTAACCGCTATCAATCACAGGAGATTGGAGAGTACCTCTCGGCGTTGGCCAACGGTGCCTGCCTAGCAGGGAAGCAACGTGGCTACCTTCTATTTGGCATTGACGACAAGTCGCATGAGGTAGTCGGTACCAGCTTTGATCCCTACACTGAAAAGGGGAAGGGCAATCAGGATCTGCTACCATGGATTGGGGCAGGCTTGCGTCCAAACATTGGCTACAACGTATATCTTGTCAAACACGCAAGTGGCCGAGTTGTTCTGTTCGAAGTTGGCCCAGCCTGGGATCGTCCGGTCAGATTCTATGGCAAAGCATATATCCGCGTGGGATCCAGCAAGACAGAGCTTTCGAAATACCCACAAAAGGAACGTGCAATTTGGCTTCGGAGAACTGATTGGTCAGCATTGGTCTGCGAACGCGCTGACTTGACGGACCTTGATTCTGAGGCGTTGCTCAAGGCACGTAACCAATTCAAAGTAAAGCATCCTGCGCAAGCTAAGTCGTTGGATTCGTGGGATGACGCCACTTTCCTCAACAAGGCCAAGTTGACCATTCATGGCGGTGTGACTCATGCAGCAATTCTACTTCTTGGGAAACCTGAATCTTCTGGCTTGCTTTCGCCAGCGGTAGCGAGGATCTCATGGATCCTTGAAGATGCTAATAACCATGAATTGGATTACGAACACTTTGGGTCGCCCTTTATTCTGCAGGTAGATCATGTTCTGCGCCGAATTCGGAATCTTACTCTGAGAGCGCTGCCAAGCGGAACACTGTTTCCTCAAGAGATCAGTCAATACGACCCCTGGGTAATTCGCGAGGCATTGCACAACTGTATTGCGCATCAGGACTATGGTCTGCACGGGCGAATCAGCGTGGTGGAAACGCCAATCTCAATTCTTCTTGCCAATGCTGGGAGTTTCATACCAGGAACTGTGGAAAGCGTCATCCGTCAAAATGCGCCGATGGAGATTTATCGCAACCCATTCCTTGCCGAGGCGATGGTTAACCTCAACATGATCGATACACAAGGAGGTGGGATCAAGCGCATGTTTCGCCTGCAAGTTGGACGGTTCTTTCCTCTGCCGACTTACGACCTGTCAGAACCTGAGCGAGTGGTGGTCACTCTAAATGGTGAGATCCTCGATGAACAATACACGCGATTGCTGATGGAAAGGACTGATCTCGATCTATGGCAAGTGATGCTGTTAGACAAGATTCAGAAGCGCGTTCCGATCTCTCGGGAAGAGCATCGTCAACTGAAGGGAGCAAAGCTTGTCGAGGGCCGGTACCCCAATCTTTTCATTATAGGACGAATCGCAGAAGTGGTTGGAGATAGCGCCAGACACATCCGCAATCGGGGTTTCGACAAGAAGTACTACCTAGACTTGATCCTCGCACTCGTTCGAGAGCACGGACCAGTTGACCGGCCTGAGATCAATCGTCTCTTGCTGGACAAATTGCCCGAGGTAATGACTGAGAAGCAGAAGAAGGTTAAGGTGCACAACTTGCTTTCGGAGCTTGCACGGAAAGGGCAAATTCGCAACATTGGCGGCAGACGCTATTCTCGATGGCAAGCGGCCGATGGAAGTATCAATCAAACAAAGGACAAAGGTCCGTGAACAATAGCTTTGTCAGTGGAAGCACCTTCCTATCGGGTGTTCGTTATTGCTAGAAGTGTAAATCGAGAAGGTTCTTATCAAAGGCACTATCAAAGCGGAGCATGTCATCGCCGTCTTGGAAGAGACTCAGCCAGGCTAAGTACTTTTTCGTAATGGTCTTACGCGGTCATGCGGTGGGAATTCAGCACCAGTCTAGGAGCTGCTCCAAAGAATGGGCGTGCCTAAGATACTTCCTACAGGAGTACAGCACAACTTGAATAGCTTGATGAGCACGGTCAAGATGGGGCAGATTGGTCTCCCCAACATCCAGCGGGAGTTTATCTGGAAACACATAAATGTCCCTAGCGTTTTTTCGTGCGAGCTGGCTTGCCTGCAAGAGCGGGCCAGACTACGCTATGATGCGATAGTGAGGTAAAAGGAGACGAGCTATGGCACTCACGCGGCTACGGTTTGAGAGATTTACAGCCTTTGAGCAACTGGATGTTGGGCTGAGTCCAGGGATCAATGTTCCTGTGCTGCACCGTGGTCAAGTCTTCATTTTTGGTGTTCTGAAGTCACGAAAAGGCAACAGCTTCCGTTTCATGTCCAGGCACGCGGCTCTTCAATCATGCTGTGCTGAGACAGATCGTAGAGCGCTACTTGCGCAATATAAAAAGCGCAACGTGGCAGACAAGCTGCTCACGCTACGAAAACAGAGGAACGAAGGCCATCCCAATGGCCGAATCTACTGCGACGAGATCTGCAATCTTGAACATGACCGGCAAGAGGTCATGATATAGTGCCATGCGTGGACAGGAGAATGCTGATGTGATACCCTTGTTTGCGAGGAGATTGACTATGCCCAATACCTACACTGCGGTAACCAAGCAAGATGGCATTTGGTGGATCGGATGGATTGAGGAGGGCCCCGGTGTCAACTGTCAAGAACGCACACGGGACGAGCTTCTTGCCAGCTTGAAGGCGAGCCTCTCCGAAGCGCTTGAGTTCAATTGCCAAGATGCTATTCATGCAGCCGAGTCTGGCTATACTGAAGAACTCGTCACTGTATGAAACGCAGCCAATTCCTGAAACACCTCCGTACACATGGTTGTATTTTCCTCCGGGAGGGTAGCCACCACTTGTGGTGAGCGAATCCATCACAGAACAAGCGGTCGTCAGTTCCTCGTCATTCCGAGATCTCAGACCAATTGGCGCGGAAGATCTGCAAGGACCTCGGCATTCCTTTCACACAGTAACATTAAATGTACGCATTTAGATTACTTGCACTTCTTGTTCGTGCACCAGAATCTACCACTGCATTCCACAGATGATGAATAGACACTGACCATGCAGAACGCTATTTGAACAGCTTCCGCAACAGCCGTCCGGTAGTCTTTCCGGCTGTTCGTCGCAGTATGCGTTTGCCGACTTTATCTTTCTTCACCGCTGACGCCTCGTTCCAAAGACGAAAAAGTTTGTAGATCCGCCATTTGGCCGACATCAACCGGATTGATCACCACAAACAGGAGTTAGATCTGCCAGCGGTAGTAGCCACGGAGGGGTTCAATGGGTATGCACGTCCCAAGCCAGATTTTTTTGGCCGCAAGCAACTTTGTCCTGTACTATGGCAACGCGCGTGATGACATGCGTATGAGCACCGGAGAAAAGGAGACACAGTGAGCAAGAGAATGTTGTTAATCGGACTACTCGTCGTTAGTGTAGCGCTGCTAAGCGGTTGCGAAATACTGGACAATATTATTGGCGGCATCACCGGCGGAGGCACAACCGGCCCCGCACCTATAACCAGCGTGGGCATCAGCTATCACCTGGATGTGACTCTCTCAGAGCGTGAGATAAAACCCAAGCTCAGTGGCCCCGTAGTGACCACCAGCGCAAGTTCCGTTGGGATGGTAATCGGGCCTAAGGCTGGAACCTACTACCCGGAAAGCAGGACGTTCATAGCAACCTGGGACAACCAAGTTGGCGACTTCTCCAATACACGGTTGGAGGTTCAACTCAACGAAACCGAGGAGTATGTCGAGTACATTCACATGCGCCAGACACAGTCGAACGTTTTTTGGGCTTGGACGTTCGTGAATGAAATCCGCGCGATCCACGTCCTCGACCGATATGGCTCTGAGACGGACAACCCGCGCACATACGAGGTGGACGGCGTGCAAGTGCAAAGCATCGTCGAGATGCTAACCCACAAGGGATGGTCGACAGCGGGAGGAGACTTCAAAGATCCGCTTGTGTGGATCAACTCGCAGGCGGACATCATTCCGAGCCTCAACAACATAATTACCATTGAGGTCTATCGCTAGAACGCCACGGTGGACAGCTGACAAGAGAAGGGTTACCGAGGGACTTGGTGTCCCCGGCAACCCTTCTTCCCCAAATGTTGGGGGCAGGTTTTGCAATCCAACATTAAGATCTCGGCACTTGTATGATGTGAGAAAGAACACTCTTCTTCCTCGTGGCTACGCGACTAAGGCGCCTCTTTCGGCAGATTGGCAATAACGTGGCAGACAATCTGCCCCGCTACATCTATCCGTTCGAGATCAGTGAGATTGTTTGCTATGTCGCAGAGCGCCCTCCGTTAAAACCTATACGATCGAGACGCAATCTGTCCCTTCACTGTGAGCATCCTGTTCCGCATTGGACCTTCAATCACCGTCATGAAGCTGCTACAAATTTCCCGACTCATCGGCTGCGTCCAAAAACTCATACTCCGAGTGGACGCAACAAGGCACTTATCGTTTCTCTCGATCTCAAGTGACCTAGACTGGTTACGCCAGATGTCGAATGTCGTAAGATGCGCCAGAGCGTCCATAGCTCCGAGAAGTATCTTCAGTCAAACATCATCTGCCGCTGGCAGCGATCGCTTCTTCCCATCGATCTAGAATCTGGCTGCGACGAACAGCTCGAACAGGAGGCTGTTGTAGGGCTCACCATCGCTCTTCGTTCCCGTAAGATAGGAGGCGGAGAGGGAAGTCTGCCACATCTTGGAGAGTGTCACGTCCGCACTCGTCTTAACGGACAGGCTGATGTCGGGCGTCTCATCGCGGGCGGCGTAGCTGCCGTCCACATCGACACGCACCCCTATCGGCTGATAGAGAACGCCCTCAGCGAACGGATCGGTAGAGAAGGTGTAGCTATTGTTCACGGTCACGGTGAGGTCTCCCGCCTGCCTCGATCCAGACGAGCTGCGAGCGCTGATCCTTAACGTGTCCCGTCGACCATCGGGCGGAGCCCAAGAGAGGGATCCGGTCAGGGTGCGACTTGTCGATCCGCGTGCCTCGCCGCGATACGCGACACTACTTGTGTTCTGAGTAAAGGAGAGATTCGGCTTCAGCTCCGGTATCCCGGAGTAGGCGAGGCTCACCGATAGGCGATCCGTCGTTTGCTCCCTCTCTTCCCCGAAACCGGATAGGTCGCGCCCGACCGTCGCCTGGGCAGAGAAATCGCTCACCACGCCCCGCAGATTAGCCTGACCGTTCAACGTAACCGTCCCTGCCTTGTCGTTCCCGCCCAGGGTGAATCGCGGTGTTAGCTTCAAAGAGGCAATCGTGAACGCGTTGGGACGCAGATCGAGCTTCGCCGTCTGCGTGATCTGTGCGCTCTCATCCTTGAGAGCACGACTGCCGCCTATGGTGTAGGCGAGGGTGGCGCTCAGTCCTGTGAAGGCATGCCTAGTATCTCCCGTGACACTCCACGTTTCGCTCCCGCTCGCCCCAGTTGTGGCAAATGACATCGGCCTCGCCCAGCTACCGTTGACCTTGATATCTGGTGTTATCTGCCAGGTAGCGCTCGCAGAAAGTCTGTTCTCGCGTGGGTTAGAGCTGTTGGCGATACCGTAACGCAGAGTGTCGGTCCAGCCAAGAGACATGGAGACGGAATCGGAGAAGACGCTGTCTGATAGAGCGAGCGAGTAGGTGAGCGCACTGCTATCAAACCCAGACGTGAAGAAGTCATCGTTTACCATCCCTTGGCTGATCGATAGGTCAGCGTGCACTCCGAGATCGATAGAGACGGAGGCATTGTTCTGCATCGTGTCGCGCGGATGGTCACCCGCATGATCAATCTCGTAGAAACTGTGCGAAGCAACAAGTTCTATGCCATCGGCAATGTGGAAGTTACCGTTTAACGCCCAGCCAGTGGAATCGCTGCGTGACAGCCTTCCGATGGTGCTGAATGTCGGCTGCACGGACTCGAAGCTGCCGGATAGGGAGTAGTTCTCCGCATTGCGATTGAAGCTCGCCCTCACCAAGATCCCTTGGTCGGTGTGGTCCGAAGCGGGTATGTCCTTGAACCGCGAGTTGTCGCGTCCGTTGAGAAGGAGGTCGGAGTTGTTGAATGCTTCGCTCGTATCATCGATCCGCCACGCTAATAGATGATAGTAGGAATCAGCGCGGCTTCCCGCCCACAGGCTCGCATCGTCGGCGACGGCGATAGCGGTGATCGCCCAGCCGTCCGTGATCGTCACTGGTTCATCGCCTTTGTACAGGCCACTGTCGGTTCCGTAATAGACAGCTTCATCCCGCAGAGCGACCGCGTATGCGGGTACCCCCTGAACGAGCCATGTAATAGCTCCAGTTCCGCCATGCATAACGCCCAATCCGCCATCGGAGGCGATGTACAGATCACCATTGCTTGCTAGCAGCTCGTTGATTCTCTTGTCCGGTGCCCCGACAACGGGATTGAATTCACCATCATCGGGGTTCAGAGTGAACAGTCCACTCTCCGTCCCCACATATAGGGTCTCTCCAGCGATTGCAAGCCCGTAGATCGTAGTAAAAAGACCCGATTTGTACGGCGTGAAGCTTGCCGGATCGTCGAGGGAATCGACAGGTACGACAGCCAAGCCATCTTCTGTCCCAATGTACAACGTGCCGCCGTCGAGCAACAGGGAATGGACTGCCGCATTGGGTAATCCATCCTCCAGGTAGTAGCGTTTCCAGTTCTCCACCTGATCGAATGGGGCTTCTCCACTGAGGGTGAGGACGCTCAGACCGGAAGAGGTACCGAAGTAGACGCGCTCGCCGTCGGTAGCCATCGCGTAGATCCGGCTCCCCGACAGGCCGCTCGCTGCGCTGTACGCGGTCCATTTGCCGTTGTGGCGAACGCTCAGACCGTTCAAGCTTGCGACAAGAGTGTAGTCCTGAGCGACGATCATCGATGTGATTTCATTTGGCATATTGAGACGCAAATTGTCGTCGAACGGGAAGACATTGTCGTTGTACCCCACCGTGAACTGGGCGTTGAATCCATCGAGGTTGATCGTCCCCACTACCCCAGAGACGGTGTGTGTGTTGGGCATGGTACGTGTCCGTTCCTTATCGACACTTCCGCCCACGCTGTCCGCCGCCTGCAGCAGGCTCAGATTGAGGGTGAGAGCCGACGAGACGGGGAGGGTGAGCATCGTTCCATAGAAGTTGCGTGCGTACTCGGCGCCTGAACCCAGGCCTCCACGCGAACGCTCGTAGTCTACGCGTATCGTGTCGCTTTCCTTAACCTGCGTAAGCAGAGTGAGCAGGCCAAGCTCGTAGTCGATCGCGTAGTCCGTGTCGCGAACGAGGAGTTTCCCGTTCAGGTACACATTCTCGCTTCCCGGTACAACCGAGAGGCCAAGGTTGAATATGTCACCGGAAACGTTGTAATCGAATGACACGCGGACAGCACTATTCGCGCCGGCGAAGAAGCTACCTGGAAAGTCTAGCTCGACTATCCCTACAGTCGCGTACGTTGTCACCTTGTAACTAGTGAATTCCGGATCGGTTACCAGCCGGAACGTGCCACCGTCAATGCTAACCTCAACCGTCACCAAGCCACCCTTGATGTTCTTCTTTCCTAGGAAGTAGAAGCGGTGCTGCGTTCCACTGGTAATGGGATACGAGTCTGCATCCACGTCCAGTGTCGCATGCGTAGCAAGATTGTTGAGGAATGCCAGCTCGTACTCGCTTCCCGTAGTGAATGGGTAGAGCTTACGATCGGCGCTCGTGAGCTGATGCTCTTCGTTGTAGGTCTTGATCGCATCTTGGAGCCGCTTGCGCAGTAGATATGCCGGCTCCGACTTCAAAACTAGGGTATCTGAGGTCTCACCGACCACGGCGAAGGTGTCACCTTTGAGCTCCTCCGACGGAGAGGCGGAGACGTCATCGTACAGATAGCCGAGGCTGTACTCGCTGAGGAGCGCACGCAGCGAATCGCTCACCACGAGAGTGAGGTCCACGATAGAGAAGTCGGCGATAAACGGAGAGGAGAGGGAGAATGCGTACAATCCGGCGATGTTCGTCCTGTACGGCTGCGCGATCCAGGGAGTTCCCGGCTGCGAAGCGGCGAAAAGGACCTGCGCATGTGCCGTGCTTCCGATGAACGTCTGTGACTCCGAGATCCCCTCAATCTGCGACACGACGCCGGTCAACGTCGTTCCATCGCGCAGGTAATCGAGACGCAGCCCCTTGAGCTTCTTGTTGTACACGGCGAACGCCTGCCCGCCAGCGAGAGAGAAATCACCGAGCACGCCCTTGAGGTTGTCGGTGTCGAGGTTGATCGTCAGCGTCTGCATACTCGCCTGCTCTTTGTCGTTGAAGTGAGCGCTGATCGTGAGAACCGACAACGCCTCGCCCTTAATGTCGACGGCAAGAGACTGGTCGAGTGACAGCTGATACGGACTCCCGCCCGCTCTTGCCAACCCGCTGGCGTCCCCGATACCATAGCTTAGCGTCCACGTCTTGCTCCCTGTAAGCGTAAGCTTGAAGTTCTCTCCCTGCTCGGTCACTGAGAAAGCGGCAAACGAAACAATAAGAAAAATGGCGATTAATATGAAGCAGATCTTCCCTAGAATGGTTCTCCGTCTTTTGTAGTCCACGTGTCCTCCTAGAAGCGAAACTCCAGCGATACGCGATGCGTGTCAGGAAAGACGTCTCTCGTGATATATGCCCAGTCTATCTGAAAGATCGAGAAACGCACCGACAGACCAAACGTTGCTCCCTGGCCATCATAACCGATTCGTGCCGCCAGACCATCGACGTACGTCTCAAACCCGGCATACAGCTTCGGAGAAGACGAGAACAACCCTGCACCTTCGACGCTCGCATTCACTCCGACGCCGCCTGACGGTGACAGGGTGAGAGCGATGCCGATGCGGGTTCGTGGCGTCCAGTCCTCCGTGTGACTGGAGAACGCGATCGGCTCGCTGTAGGCATTCTCCACCAACAGGCCGACACGTACGATGTCTGTCACCACAAGGAGTGCCGGGTCGAACGCCCATCCAATGATGTCGTTCGGCACAGCTGCGCGATAGACCTTAAACCGTCCTCCAATCCCGACCGGGCCAATGTTGAATCCCGTCGATACTACCCCGCCAGCGCTTGAATAACGAAGTGTCTCCTCGTTTTGCTCGATCGGTCCGGAATCGAGGTAGAGGATCGCCACGCCGAAGTAAGGGAGGGCGAGCTGGAGCGACGCGTAATTGACCGCGTCGAACTGACGAGCAACAAGCGAAGAAAGACTGATGTTGTGAATCCAACCAAGGCCAGCCGGGTTGTAGAAGACCGCGCTCTCATCGTCGGCAAGAGCGACAAACGCCTCGCCCATCCCCGCCGCGCGTGCCGATGGCGAGAGATCAAAAATCCCGGCAACGTTTCCGTATTGGCTCGCGAAGCTCGTCAAGGTAAGGAAGGTAATTGATAACAAGAAAAGAAGGAATACTCGTTTCATCTAGTGATCACCAGCCTCCCCACCGCGGAGTTCCCTTTGTCGGTGGTGATTACGTACAGGTAGAGGCCATTTGCCAGCGACCGCCCCACATCGTCTATCAAGTTCCAAGTGTACTGCCTCCCGCTTATCGGCAGATCGACGTCGAGCACCGATACTCCGGCAACCGTGATCACGTGCAGGCGAGCCTGCGTCGTGTCGTGCAACAACCGATAGACGAACTTCGCCTCTCTGCTCACCGGATTCTCCATGAGCGCAATCGTTGGTACGTCCTCGGGCAGTGGATTCACCTGGTTGATTATCTCAGCGACCGCGTCTTGCGCGTTCAGCTTCCCGTAGCCCCAGCTTGTGTTGGGGACGCTTCCGGTGAATGTATCCTGTGTTGCCGTGTCAATCAGCACAGCCCTAATCTGATCCGTCGTCAACTGCGGGTCAACAGATAGCATCAGCGCAATCGCGCCGGTAACGTGCGGTGCGGCCATACTCGTCCCCAGGTTCATCGTGTGCACCCCATCGGGGTTCGTGAGGTAGAGCGCAGACGGAGAATCCACAGAGAGCGTTGAACATATCCACTCTCCAGGCGCTGCAATATCCGGTTTCTGCCTCCCGTCCCTCGTCGGGCCGAGGCTAGAGAAGTACGACAGAGCACCGATCTGGGTGGTCGATGAGAAGTCCTGCTGGCCAGCCAGGGATGCCCACTGTGCCTTGGTGTTGAACGATCCCACGGTAATCACTTTGTTGGCGTTCCCGGGCTCGTCAACCGTGAGGAGAGAGTCACCTCCGATGATCGTACCGTCACTCGACGTGATCCAGCCATCAAATCTTCCTCCACCAGCAGCATCTGCTATGGTGATGTTCCACGGAGCGCCAGTCGTAAGTGCGCTCAGCGTGATCCGAGCTTCGTTAGCATTGTTCTCCGGGTTCGTCCCGGCGGAGGCATTATCCACGTTGACCATGCCACTGGCACTCAGGTCGTGGCCAGTTGTTCCAGTCGTGACACTGAGCGCACTTCCCATTGGAGGAGTGACGGTGATCGTGAATGCCGATCCTCCCGGATACCACAGTGCCATGTCTAGAGAATCAGATCCCGGATCGACGGAAAAGGTAGACGTGTTCCCGGAAAGCGAACGCCCAACGTGCAGCAATTCGTCCCCCTCATTTCCCGCCGAGACAACGATCGCCCGTCCTGGACGATCGACAAGTTCGTCCAACCCCTGCTCGAACAGGCTCGTACCATCATGTGGGCCGTCTTGCCCGCCGAGGCTCAGGTTGACCACTGCTGGTAGCCCCGCCTGCTCGGCCTGATCGAAGATGTAGCTCACGCCAGAGAGAATGTCGGACGTGTAGAATGGCGTCTTCACCTCGATTATCTGCGCACCAGGGGCAACACCGATCATCCCCGCAGCAGATGCCGACCCTTCTGCCGCAATGATCCCCATGACGTGCGTTCCGTGACCGCTGCTGTCTTCCTCGCGGACGATTCCACTGTTGGGGCCGAACCCAGCAGCGATGTCGCTCTCGATGTCCGAGCGATCATACTTGGCACCGAACAGGCCGCTCGTCTGATCCCAGATCGAGAGGATGCGTGATGACTCTTCAAACCCATCTCCATCAGAATCGTACCGAAAGTCCAGGTGCATGTAGTCAATTCCCGTATCTACGGCACCGACGATCACGTTCTCTCCAATGTCCGATGTGGGAGGGGCGTGCACAAGGTCCGCCCCGATCGCGGGGACACTCACGTCGAGCTTCGGCTCCGTCTTCCATGCCGGTTCCACGTATATCACGTTAGGTGAAGCGATCAGCGTCAGCAGCCCAGCGAGCGGAATCTTCATCCCGAGAATCGTCCCCGTGGAGACCGTTACCGGCAGGCCGAGGAAGCTCATCCCAAAGAACGGATGTCGCACCTTGACCAGAACCCCCAGCTCGTCTCCTTTACCGCCACCGGGCAGGATTGGCAGAACGATCAACCCATTGGGGCCGAAGACCTGCATGGATGGCGCGTATCCCGACAGATCTTCGATGTCACCTGTTTTTGACAGCATTTCTCGCAGTACCGGTGAGAGCTTGGCCTCCTGCCCAGCGTTGGCTTGCGGGGCAAAAAACGCGGACATCGAGAAAAAAAGAACTATGACTACAATGAATAACCTTTGCATGCGTCCTCTCCTTTGAATCGAGTAGGGATTGTAGCCCGCGGATGGATCTATCACAAAACCACGCACCACCAGAGCACTATCGGGACCGCGCAGCGCAAGAACCCCGCTTCCTTTACAACTTACAGTTACGTGTGCTATCATCTCTATTGTCAAGGGAGGGATACCATGCGCAAAGGAAATGCTGCAATCGGCTTCATTGTCTGTCTGCTAGTCATGTCGCTTCTCGCGTCGGCAGCGCCGATGCTAACGATCTATTCACAGGGAATCGCCTGCGTTCAGGATACAGCTTCGTTGAGCCTAACCAAGGGAATAGGTGATGTCGAGCTGCCGGTTCCAGTGGGCCTGATCCCAGAGTCGGTGCTGATCGAGACCGAAGGAACGATCATCTCACAGTCGTTCGACTACACAAGCGGCGCTGATCTCACTTCAGCCGCCATTGGAAAGAAGGTTGAGGTAATCACTGCAAATGGTGTCTATCGCGGAACGCTCCTTACGTATGGGACGGACGCGGTAACGATTCTTGATTCCTCCGGAGCGATCCGCACCATCGCGCAGCCGCAACAGGTGAACCTGGGCGATAAAGGCTTGTACTCTCTCGATCCCCTGCTGACCTTGAAGATTGAATCTGACAATACGGGCGACATCCCGGCGACCCTATCCTACCTAACGGGTAATGTCTCCTGGAATGGTAGCTACATCTGCGTCCTCAATGAGGACCAGTCGACGCTATCGCTACAAGGACAGATCACACTTATCAACCAGTGTGGGCTGGACTTCTCTGGAGCAACTGTCCGTTTCGTCGCGGGGGACGTGAATCAGGTAACAAAGAGCTACAGCGATATGCGCGCCGCGCCAATGGCGATGCTGGAGACGGGGGCAAGTGAGCAGGGTGTTTTCGAATACCATCTGTATACCCTGCCGGGGACGTTCGACCTTAACAGCGGCGACTCCATGATCGTCCCTTACGCTAAGGCAAGCGCAGTTGCGGTACAAAAAACCTACATCTACGATGGCGCGAGCAACCCTGGCGTACAGGTGGAGGTCTCGTTTGACAACAACGTGGAGAGCGGCCTGTGGATACCCCTCCCTGCGGGGACGGTGCGCCTGTTCGGAAATGCCAATGGTGCGCTCCTCTTCTTGGGAGAGGACGCGATCGATCACACAGCGCGGGACGAGACGGTCAACCTGCGCGTGGGGAGCGCATTTGATCTCATCGGAGAAAGGACGCAGATCTCCCGCGAGAAGATTGCGTCATCCACTTATCGCGAGACATATCGCATCACGCTGCGCAACCACAAGGACGAAGATGTTTCAATCGATGTCCGCGAACACTTAAGCGGAACGTGGAAGGTACTTAGCGCAGGACTAAACTACCAAAAGAAAAGCAATGGAGCAACTTCATTTTTCACTATAAAACAGGAGTACGAGAAAATTGATTCTAACACGATTCAGTTTGTAGTGAGCGTCCCCGCGGGCGGAGAAAGCGAGGTAGAATACACCGTTGAATACAACTACTGATCAACTGACAGATGAGGAAATGCTCGCCCGCTACAAGCTGGCGGTGGAGCGGGCGATGCCGCATGTTCCAGTGAAGAACGGGGTGGTAGAGATCGACTCTCTATGGGTGGAGACATCGATCCCTTACACCCTGCTTCAAGAGATTCTCGCACGCAACGATCTCATCCTGCCGGAGAACGTTCAGCGGATAAACACAATATCGCGTGTGCGTACAGGAGAACAACGTGGAAAAAAGAGAAAGCCGAGAAGACGCAAGAAGAATAAAGTTCGGGACTGACGGATGGCGTGCCGTTATCGCCGACGGCTTCACGTTTGACAACGTAGCGCGTGTCGCCGAGGCGACGGCAAAGTTCCTCGTCTCCGAAGAGCGGAAGAAGCTCGATATCTACACAGACTGGGGTTCTCCCTACCGTCCGGCCGCGGACGGAGTGGTTGTGGGCTACGACATGCGTTTCCTATCACCGGAGTTTGCACACTACTTTGCACGCATCTTGCACGATTCCGGAATCCCGGTGAGTATCAGTGATGCTCCCGTCACAACACCAGCGGTCTCCTACGCGGTCGTGAACCAGAAGGCAGCGGCGGGGATCATGTTCACCGCCAGCCACAATCCACCGACCTATAACGGGATCAAGTACAAGGCCGAGTACGGCGGCTCCGCTCCAAGTGAGGTGACCGATGGAGTGGAAGAACACCTCTCAAATTCCATTCCAGTCCCTCATTCCCCGGAAGGGACAATCGAGAAGGTCGATCTGAAGACACCCTTCCTGGAGAAAGTGCGCACGTTGATCGATCCAGCACGCCTTACGGCATCGCCGGTGCACGTGGTGATAGATTCAATGTACGGCTCGGCGCAGGGCTATGTGTCGAAGCTCCTGCGCGGATACGGTGTGTCCTACACTCAGATCCGCGGACGGCACGATCCGCTGTTCGGTGGGAAGAAGCCAGAACCGCTGGAGGAGAACCTCGTTCCACTACGCGCGGTGATCGCCTCCCTGCGCCGGCGGAAGCGCAACATGATCGGCGTGGTCACGGATGGCGATGGTGATCGCATCTCGGCAATGGACGAGAAGGGCGGGTACATCGACGCTCACCGCACCTTCGCCCTCATATTCCGCTACCTCGTCGAAGAGCGCGGCTTGCGCGGGTCGGTCGTCACCGCGTTCAACCTCACCGATATGGCCCGCGATATGTGCGAAGACTACGGTCTGACTCAGATCGTCGTTCCGATCGGGTTCAAGCACCACTGTGAGCAGATCCTTAAGCGGGGCGATGTCTTGATCGGGGCCGAGGAGAGCGGCAGCATCGCTATTCAGGGAAACATCCCCGAACGCGACGGCGTTCTTCACTCCGTGCTCCTAGCCGAGATTGTCGCCAGTGCAGGTAAGCCCGCGAGCGAGCTTGTGCAATCGCTGTTCGACAAGTACGGCCCGCGGTTCTACCATCGCCGCGATATCGAGGTAGAAGGACGTTTGGAGGTTGTCGCCAAGCTCAAGGAAAATCCGCCAGAGACGTTTGCCGGACGCAAGGTGATAAGTGTGGAGACCATCGATGGGATTAAGCTGAGATTCAAGGATGGCTGGCTCCTGTTCCGCGCCTCAGGCACGGAGCCGATCCTGCGGCTGTATAGCGAGATGCGTTCGATGAAGGATGTGCATGAGTTATTGCAGCAGGCGGAGCGGTTGGCAAGGGGAGAACTTAGGCTATGGTAGATGAGAAGATAGAGCGGTACGACTTTAGGAAGATCGAGGAGCGCTGGCGCGACTTCTGGGGCGAGCGCGGATTCTTCCGCGCACCGACAGAAGCAATAGAGAAGAAGTTCTACTACCTGAACATGTTCCCATACCCCTCGGGATCGCTGCATGTGGGGCACGGGAGAAACTATATAATCGGCGACGTTGTCACCCGCTTCTACCGAATGCGCGGGTACAACATTCTAAACCCGATGGGCTGGGACGCGTTTGGACTGCCTGCGGAGAATGCGGCAATCGAACGCGGGATCCATCCTCGCAACTGGACGCTTGGCAATATCGTTCACGCCAAAGAGCAGTTCCGCGCCTGGGGAATCGAGTACGATTGGGATCGCGAGGTGACGACCTGCCTGCCCGACTACTACAAGTGGACGCAGTGGCTCTTCCTCAAGCTGTACGAGCACGGCCTCGCCTACAAGAAGAAGGCGACGGTCAACTACTGTCCCACCTGCGACACGGTCCTTGCTAACGAGCAGGTTGTCGGTGGCGTCTGCGACCGCTGCGGCACGCCGCCGGTGCAGAAAACGCTCGAACAGTGGTTCTTCAAAATCACAGACTACGCCGATCGTCTCCTCGATGACCTAAAGACACTCGACGGCTGGCCGGAGAATGTGAAGAAGATGCAGTCAAACTGGATCGGCAGGAGCGTTGGTGCAGAGGTGACTTTCCACACGGAAGATGACGAGGAGATCGTCGTCTTCACCACACGTCCCGACACCCTGTGGGGATCGACATTCATGGTCCTCGCCCCGGAGCATCCCCTTGTGGACAAATTGACCACAGATGAGCAGCAGGCAGCCGTGGCCGAATATCGCCTCCAGGCGGCGAAACAAACGGCAGTCGAGCGGACATCAACAGAGCGCGAGAAGACGGGCGTATTCACCGGAGGGTACGCAATCAACCCGGTAAACGGGAAAAAGATTCCGGTGTGGATCGCCGACTACGTGCTAATGACCTACGGAACCGGCGCGATTATGGCCGTCCCCGCGCACGATGAGCGCGACTTCGCCTTTGCCATCAAGTTCGGCCTCCCGATCATCCCTGTGATCGAGCGCACCGACGGGGTCGCCAAGAGCTACATCCCAAAAGGGAGCGCCAATTCGGAAGTCGAGCATGCGCTGCAGGCCGCCAGCTTCTCCTTCGAAAGGAAGGACGACGGACTCTACCTCACTATGAGCGTCGATCGCGCCGATGAATATGCAAAGCTTGTGCAGGAGCACCTCAGACCCGGTAGTTGGACCGAACTTGTCGGCGGGCGATGGCTGTTCATCTTCGCCGATGAGATCATCGAGTTTAACTCCGCCGAGACGGATCAGGCGATCATGGAGCGCTGCTACGCGCTCGATGAACGAGCACGCAAGTACCGCACGGTGATGGAGGCGATGGCAAGCTTCCCGTTCTACGCAGACGTCCTGTTCCACGCCGAGCACGGTCGTGTCATCAACTCAGGTGATTTCAGCGGAACACCGGGTGGGGAAGCGACGAGCAAGGTCATCGAGTGGCTGGAGGAAACCGGAAAGGGGAAGGGAGCGATCAACTTCCGGCTGCACGATTGGCTCATCTCTCGCCAGCGGTACTGGGGCGCGCCGATCCCGATCGTCTACTGCGACAAGTGTGGCATCGTCCCCGTCCCGGAGAAAGACCTACCTATTCTCCTTCCGGATGTGGAGTTCATCGGCAAGATGGGCCTAGCGGACATCCCCGGCTACGCGGAGACGACCTGCCCCATCTGCGGAGGGCCTGCGAAACGCGATACGGACACGATGGACACGTTTGTCGACTCCTCTTGGTACTACCTGCGCTACATCTCGGCCAAGAACGACGATGTTCCGTTCGTCGTTGACGATGTAAACAACTGGCTCCCTGTGGATCAGTACGTAGGCGGGATCGAGCACGCTATCCTGCATCTGCTCTACTCGCGCTTCATCACCAAGGCGCTGCAAGACATGGGTTACGTCAACTTCTCCGAGCCGTTCAAACGCCTGTTTACACAGGGGATGGTCTGCCACATGGCCTACCGCTGCCCTGAGCACGGCTGGCTCTTCCCTCACGAGGTGGTAGACGGGCGCTGCCCGCACTGCGGCAAGGAGGTCGAAGTATCGAACTTCTCGATGAGCAAATCGAAGAAGAATGTCGTGGCCCCATCGGAGATCATCGATGCGTACGGAGCGGATACGGAACGCCTGTACACGTTGTTCATGGGCCCTCCAGACCGCGATATCGAGTGGTCTGAGGAAGGTGTGCGAGGAGCTTTTCGCTTCGTCAACCGCGTGTGGACGCTCGTAGCGACAAACGCCGACCGCGTCGTAGGCGCTCCGACCAGTTTCGACCCAGAACAGCTAGATGAAGCGGGCCGCTCGCTCTGGCGGCGCTACCAGCGTACGGTGAAGAAGGTGACCGAGGACATCGAGGGACGGTTCAACTTCAACACCGCCATTTCAGCGATTATGGAGCTCGTTAACGACACCTACCGATACGTCGACGACGGAGGCAGTGACGCCTTATTGTGTGCAGTAATCGAGGGGCTGATCCTCATCCTTTCGCCGTTCACCCCTTTTGTCTGCGAGGAAATGTGGCGGCGGATCGGCCACACCAATGGTGACGAAGACGCCGTCCTCGATCAGGCATGGCCGCAGTTTTCTGAAAGCGCGATCGCCGAGGAGCAGGTGGAGATCCCCGTGCAGATAAACGGCAAGGTGCGGGCGCGGGTGACCGTACCCATGGAGATCGCATCCGATGCGGATGCGCTGAGCGAGTACGTCCTCGGCAAAGAAGAGGTCTCGTCTAAACTCGACGGCAAGAAGCTGGTCAAGGCGATCGCCATCCCGAGAAAGATGGTGAGCCTTGTCGTGCACTAGATGCTGAGTTGGGGAGTATTCCTCGATCGCGATGGAGTTATCGTCGAGCAGATAGATCACCTGAACCACGCAGAGGATCTGGAACTGATCCCCGGCGCTGGTGAGGCGATCTCGCAATTGAATCAAGCTGAAATACCGGTGATCGTCGTCACCAACCAGGCGGGGATCGCCAAGGGCTATCTCACAATTGCAGACCTCGATCAGATCCACGCGCGCCTGCGCAGAGAACTTGCGAGACATGGGGCGCACTTGGACGCGATCTACTACTGTCCTCATCATCCGCAGGCAACGGTAATCGAGTATTTGAAAGACTGTCCCTGTCGCAAACCGGGGACGGGGATGCTGGAAAGGGCTCGCGACGACCACCGGATAAATTTGTCCCTTTCGTATCTTGTCGGCGATGCTACAAGCGACATCCTCGCCGGAACGCGCGCCGGTTGTCGCACAATACTTGTTGAGACCGGCTTTGCCGGGCGTGACAGGCTGTTTGCGGCAAAGCCCGATTTGGTGGTGACGGATCTGAGAGCGGCTGTGGATACGATCCTGAGAGAGACAGGAGATGAGCGATGAAATGTATGACAGGTGGTCTATCATGAAAGCGGTCATCCTCTGTGCTGGGGAAGGCGAGCGGCTGCGCCCCCTTACGCTGACCACTCCCAAACCGCTCCTTCCAATCGGAGATCGTCCGCTAATCGATCACACGATCGACTGGCTCGTAGACTACAGAATCAGCGACCTGTTCATCAACCTCCATCACTTGGGAGACAAGATCGAAGCGCATCTCAATGATGGGAGCAGCTACGGCGCGCACATCACCTACTCCCACGAGGAACAACTCCAGGGAACGGCCGGCGCGCTGCGCGCCTTCGCAGATCTGATTGATGAGCCTTTCGTCGTTGTCTACGGAGATATCCTCACTCAGTTCGACCTGGGAAAGTTGGAAGCATTCCACCGCGCTCACGGCGGGATGGGGACGCTTGTCGTGCAGCGAACGGATCGCCCGCACGACTGTGACATCGTGGAGATAGATGCTGATGACAGGGTTGTCAATCTGCACCACGCACCCGGCGACTTCTCTCACGGGAACCTCGGCAACGCCGCACTGTACTTGCTGGAGCCGGAGATACTTGAGTTTCTTCCACAGCACAGACCAGCTGATTTCATCGTCGACCTCTTTCCGCGTGCGCTAGAGGCGGGGAAGAGACTCTACGCCTACGAGAGCACAGAGGAACTTCTCGACATCGGAACGCACGCGCGCTACGAAGAGACGCAAAGGAGATACGCATGATCATAACCCGGACGCCGTTTCGCGTTAGCTTTGCCGGTGGAGGATCGGATCTCCCATCCTACTACCGCGAACATGGAGCAGCCGTTGTGTCGACGACAATCGACAAGTACATGTACGTTACCGTGAACAAGCGATTCGATGATTCGATCCGTGTGTCCTATTCCGATACCGAGATCGTGGATCGTGTCGATGATCTCAAGCACGAGATCGTGCGCGCGGCGCTTCGCAAGACGGGAATCGAAGGCGGTGTGGAGATATCAACGATTGCCGACATCCCGGCAGGAACGGGGCTTGGTTCCTCCTCGACCCTCTCCGTGGGTCTGTTGCACGCCCTGTATGCGTATGCCGACCGGTTCAGCGGCGCGGCGCGCCTGGCACGCGAGGCGTGCGAGATCGAGATTGACGACCTGGGTCAGCCAATTGGCAAGCAAGATCAGTACGCCGCCGCCTACGGAGGCCTCAACTACATCCACTTCAACCGCGACGACTCGGTCCTCGTGGAACCGATCATCTGCGAGCCGTCGACGCGGCGCAGATTGGCCGAGTCGCTCCTCCTGTTCTACACGCACATGCAGCGGCGAAGCTCCGATATACTGAATGAGCAAGTCACCAAGACGAGGAAGGGAACAGCGAACAGAGAACTTGGCCTACTGGTCCGGCTGGCCGAGGAATTACACGAAGCGTTGTGCGATAATCATCCGGAGGCTGTGGGCAAACTGCTGCACCGTAGCTGGATGATAAAGCGCCAGATCGCGAGCGGAATCACCGACCCGCGGATCGACGAGTGGTACAAGTCTGCGCTTGAGGCTGGTGCGCAGGGTGGAAAGATCCTCGGCGCAGGAGGGGGAGGGTTCCTCCTCCTCTACTGTGATCCAGAGAAACAAGGCCAGCTTGTAAGACGGATGGAGGCGCTCGGCCTGCGGAGGATTCCGTTTGCGCTTGAGGGGCAGGGCAGCCGCATCATCTACGTGGAGGAATGAATGAAGGATTACATCAGTGAGTATATCGACAAACTGGAACAGGGACTGCGATCGATCGATCCGGCGGCAATTGGCGAGGTGGTCAAGGTCTTGGAGCGCGCGCGTGTGGAGGAGCGGACGATCTTCATCGTTGGGAACGGTGGCAGTGCAGCCACTGCTTCGCACATGGCAAACGACCTACAGAAGCTGGCTTCACAGGGTAAGACCCCTGCATATCGGGCGATCGCACTCACCGACAACGTCCCACTGATCACCGCATGGGCAAACGATGAGGACTACACAGCAGTATTCGTTCGGCAACTGGAGGCGCTGGCGCACCCGGGAGACGTGTTGATTGCAATCACAGGCAGCGGCAACTCACCGAACATCGTGCGCGCTATGGAGTGGGCCAAGGATGCGGGGCTTGAGACAATCGCGCTCCTTGGGTTCGATGGAGGAAGAACAAAGGATATCGCCGACCACGTCCTACTGTTTTCCGAGGCCCACTATGGCCGAGTGGAGGACGCACACATGATCCTGGAGCACATGATCGCCAATTATCTTGCTGAGATGCCTTGAAAAAACAGCGCAAATCGGGTAACAAATACGCACACACTGGGGCCTTAGCTCAGCTGGGAGAGCGCTTGCATGGCATGCAAGAGGCCAGGGGTTCGAGTCCCCTAGGCTCCACCACCATTCTGCAGACATCCGTCCGGGACAGCTGCCAGAGCACCGAAATCTTGCCACCTCCTTCTCACTCACGTAAGCTCTGTTGATACCCAGGAAGGGCAAACGTAATGGACACTCCACAGGAGTCGACGAATACCAGCGTAAAGATCACTGCCTTGGAGGGCCGAAACCTCCACGACACGGTGGAGCTATTGGCAGCGGCGTTCTTCGACTATCCGATGTTCACGTTCTACTTCCCGAACCCTTCGAGACGCTCTCGGCATCTGCCTTGGTATCTACAGAATGTTCTAAGGTGCGCCCTGCGCTACGGGGAGGCTTGGACGACTCCCGAGACTGCGGGAGTTCTGTTCGCCTTACCCCCAGGGCATACGAGTCTCTCGATCCGCGAGTATGTTCGAAACGGCTTCCTGCTCACGCCGTTAGTTCTCGGCTTTAGGTTGTACGTACAATCCATGGAGTGCGAAGGTTTTGTCGGACGTGCTCAGAAGGACGTCATGGAAGGCCGTCCCCATTATTACCTATGGGGAGTCGCAGTGGATCCAGCGGAGCAGGGAAAGGGAATCGGCGATGCTCTGATACGGTCGTTCTTGGCACGCACAGACGCGGAAGGCATGTCCGTCTATCTGGAAACGCATGATAGGCGAAACGTCAGCTACTACGAGAGACACGGCTTTGAGCTTGTCCTTCAGACTTCGATTCCCAAGCACGACCTGCCCATATGGTGCATGCGGCGACAGCCAGCCGAAAGCGGAAACGCTTGAGCACGCACAACTTCCTTGCGACCAAGTCTGCACGCTTGAGGAGTATGGAAGGTGCTACAGACTCACCGAAAAGCGGCGATGGCGCACGTGCACCATTCAGAATCCCGGCCACAGAGATTTGCTGGAGGAGGAAGCCATAAACAGCTCCCTCCTCCGCGTATCTCACACGGGGCGATCGGTCAGTCCGAGTCACGCACCAATCGAACGTAGTTGTAGATCCGCTCGCCACCTTCGCCCTCGAGGCTGCCTTCAACCTTCGTGTCAAAACGCACGCCGCCTGCGCCATGGGTATCCTCACCATCGGGGCCCACAGCTGTGCCGAATGCGACATACCATGTGTAGTCATAGCCTGGACTCTGGGGACTGAAATACGCACTCGTACTGGTCCAGAAGTACCCATAATCTACATTGTATGCCGTCGTCCCTGTCGGAAGCGCTGTGATATCGAAATAGTCTATATCGATTGCCGGACCGGCATCCTCTGAGCTGATGGCATTGGGTGACTTGCTGTAGTCCACGATGCTTTGAAGCTCCTTAACGTTTGGCAGACGCCAGTCATCGTAGCCAGCCCATTCCATGCCTTCTGCATAGGCCAAGGCTTCTTCCCAGTCCATGCCGATCTCGCTGTCTGCCTGTTGCCACATCAGGCCGGTCGCCACGTCGGTGATTGTGCCATCGGTGTTATCCACGAAATCATTGATTCCATAGGTGTCGCCGCGAACCACGCGCACGTAGTTCCCGAAGCGCCCACTTACCTCTGCAGGATAGGCCTTGATGTGACCTGTCGCATGATTGACGCCAAAGGCCGATGGTGCACCTCCATGGGTTAATCCAACGTAGTAGCTCGCCCAATACTGCTCATCCTTGCTGACACTCCTACCAGCGAGGCCGAAGGTTTCCGTGTCAAGATACGGCCATCCCTCTGAGAAGTCGCTGATCGAGAAGAGTTCCTTCGTACTCGGCACCCGCCAATCGTCATATCCACCTAGCACTAAGCTATCAGCATACTCAACCGCTTCCTGCCAGCTGAATGACTGCGAGCTTGGCGCCGCCTGCCACATCAAGCCTGTGTTCAGGTCGGTGACGGTTCCGTCGTCGTTATCCTGAAACGCGAATTGGGCACCGTCGATTTGTGCGTCCTGCCCGTAGAAAGCGTTGCCTTCCACAGGACACGCAATCGTTTCTCCATCCGAGTTGTAGCAGTCGCTCTGGCCAGTATCGACGATTGTGTATGTCAGGTTGCCCGTCTGCGCAACAACCTCTTCATACCACGAGATTGGCAGGAACGTGCAACCCGAAAGCGCCAAGGCAACCGCCAACCCCGCCACGATCCATCTCATTTTCTTTCTCGAATCCTTCATAGCTCTTTCTCCTTGTTTCTTTGGAATCGCCCCGTAAGAGATCAAACACACCATACCTGGGCAAAATGAATGACAGATGAAACGATGGATTCATCTACCGAAAGGCTCGAGCCAGCCACAGTGCCACCTGCTAGCGAGATCAGCGAATGCCCAGCCTGCGTGGGAAGACGGTGACTCCGATCCGCTGAGAATAAACGCCTATCACCATGCAAAGCTAGCGAACGCGTTCTAGATTCAGTCCGCCAAGCTCCACAGCTTCGTGGACGACGTCACACAAAACCAAAGCGCTTGAAGAAGATGATCTCTTCTCCAAGCGCTGGCAGAAATTACCCCAAGAATCGGTACTCTTCGGGCCCTTCATGCAGGTGATGCCAGCCAGTGTGGTTCTCAGATCTAGAACACATTTTGGGCCAGGCCTTCGTCGTCGCAGATGACGACCGCGGCTTTGTCGATGCTGGGATGCGAAGACAGGGCACGGGAAAATGCCATCAAATCCGCTGACTTGCGGGGTTTGACCAGGAACGTCATTTCCAGGCGTTCGCCATCACGCAGTGAACGCGCATTGATCAATCGATGCTCGCTGACGTACTTGCGAAAAATCTCTTCGTGATAGCGGACGTCACCATCGGAGTCCGTCGGCACCGTGAACTTCACCAGGGTTTCGCCCTTGGCCTGCATCCCAATGCGAGAGTAGCGGATGGCGACCATAAACAGGCCAATTAGGCCCACGCCAAGCAGGGTTTCGCCATACATGGCAACACCCACGCCCATACCCCCGGCCAGAGAGAGGAAGATGAAGGATGCATCCTTCGCGCTTTTCACTGGCGTGCGGAAACGAATCACTGACAACGCCCCCACGAGGGTGAACGCTCTGGCCAGCTGATTGGAGATGACCAGCATCACGAGTGCGACGATCATGGCCAGATACAACACCGCGTGTTGAATCGATACCGAGTAGCTGCCTGACGGGGTAGAAAGCCGGTACACAAACGCAACGTAGAGCCCGATAACGAGACTCAGCGAGATAACCGTAAGAACAGCTCTCCAGTCGAATGACAGAACTTCAACGAACGTAGACATGATTTAATCCTTCCTTCCTTGTCGGGTATTCGGATAACAGTAGAGCAACGCTGATTCCGTACTTCGAGCATGCCTGCCTCTCCAGCGAATGCTGACTAACGAGCTGTCGCAAGAAACGAGGTACAATGTTGGTGAACTTGACTTCAAGAATCGTCCATCCATAGAGCAGATTGTCGAGATCGGCTTCCTCATAGAGTTCATCCAGCTCGGGAAATATTTGGGCACGTAGATTGTTGTCAAGGGTCACACGGATGGTATCCTCCTGCCCAGGTGATACGTAGGCTTCGCGGTCGTACACCACCAGAACTGTGGGCTGATAGTCCCAGCGGTCCATGCCCAGCAGAAGCTGCTCATACACGCCAAAGCGCTCGATGTCCTGCTCAGCCAGCCCTTCGCAGGCTTGCAGGATCTCTAACCTCTCAGCATCGAGTTGCGACTTGCGTTTGGTGTAGGTCGAGCCTTTGCGCTGCTTGCACTCCAGGAAGATAGCGGCACTATCCGACTGGTTGTAGGAACGAACGCGAAACTTGCAACGGTTCTGATCACCATTCGCCTTCTCGTAATAACAGCGGAACCCAGGTGAGTCGTAGTAGATGCTGCGCACTGTATAGCGGTTGAGCGGACGCCCTTGGGAGTACTTATCCAACTCCAGGTGTGTTGCCAAGAAGCGTGCAATCGCATGCGTCTGCTCATTGCGAATCAAGTACTTGAACTCGTAGCGTCCAGAGACCGGGTACCCACGCACGCCGATCCCCATCTGCTGCTCGGCAGACGACTGCCCCGTTGCCCTTCTACCTTCGGCGTACGGTGATGCGAGCTGGTTTGTCCTAGCTCTCATCTTGCCACCTGCCCTGGGGTGCCGCCAACAGATGAACTTGCCGCCCAGTTTGCGGGGATGTGATTGGGCAGTTCGGAATCGATGAGCTCCAATGATGCGCCGTCGCCATCGGCTGAGGTCGGCCACAGCTGTTGATCACTGTAGGTCACGTAATCCACCCAGTAACCGTCTGCATCGACCAGTCGAATCGTCTCTCCACCATTGGAGAGGCTGCCGCTATCCCATTGGTAAACAGTTGTTGCAAGGTCTCCGTATGACGAAGCGTCCTTGGCTAAAAGGAGGCATTGGTCAGGTTCGAGCCACGTTCCCTCTGGCAGCGTCATCTCGATGCCGTCATCGAAGCGATAGCCGGATAGATCCACGGAGGCGGAGCCTCGATTGTAGAGCTCAATGAACTCATACTCCTTATCCTGGCCTTGGCTTGCAGCCGCGTTGTAGTAGATCTCACTGATCACAATCGACGCAGGCTCATACGCTTCGGATTCCAGAAATGCTTCGCCTTCCGCGATTTTCGTGTATGCAGTGGACAGAACCTGAGCCGTGCCCTCCGTGACTTCCTGAGCAGAGTTAACGAAGCTGTGTGGTGAGAGACTGCCGTCCTCATCCGCAATGTAGGGCAGAATGGAATCGTGTGTCTCCTGAACCAAGGTCTCTAGCGTGCCGGCCTCAAAGACGGTATCCAAAGCCTCGGCCACATAGCTGACGTAAACCTGGAAATAGACGGGATCGTTCAACAGGAAGCTGATCAACGGCCACTCGTCGCCGGTGTCACGGGGATCGATTGAACAGCAATCGCGTTGCCTGCTAGCGCTGAAAGACTCGTTGTTGTCCCAGGGGATCCAGTGAATAAGATCATCTGACGAGCTGTGATAGAGGTAGTAATTCTGCGCCATCTGCCCATAGCTGTCCCAATTGCCCTGCAAATTGTTTATCGCAAGCCAGCGCAAGAAACCGTCGACATCAAAGAGATCCTCCAGTTCAGACCGCCATACGTCTGCCTCATTGCGCGATGCGTGCAGCGCATCGATAGCCGCCTCGATGTCACTCCAATCCTCGTCCGATTCATTGGATTTCTTATCAAAAGAACCGGCATCGAAGGTGCTCCACGTAGCGCCACTTCCCTGCGGCTTGTAGAGATTCCCGTCAGCGTCACCGAATGCCGCCTCCAGCATCGGTTCGTCGGGCATTTCGATAACTGTATACAGCCCGAGAAGCTCTGGCCCTTCTCCGAGATCGAGAAAAACTTGATAGTAAGCGGCTTCAGGCGTAGGAACAGCGAACGCTTGATAGAGATAAATCGAGATGTAATCTCGAAGGAACGAGGCATCCTTGACGCCGTTGCTAAACGAGAGGTCGTCAAATCCGAAGAACCGTTGGTTCGTGGTTTCGGGATACACGTCCTCAAACTCATCGAAATCCAGATGCAGTGGATACTTCCATGAGTCGGTACTCGCTGTGCCACTCAACGTGGAATTTCCCTTGAATCGGATGCCGACATGCTCCCAACTATTCTCGCCAAATGTGACGGTACATGGGACATAGGTCAAATCCGCATCCGCTGTGCTTTCAATCCCCCTGCCTCCCTGTTGTGCCTGAAATACGCGACCCTCTGGAGGCAGAACCTCGCGGCCAGCGACGTTCGGCGCGATGTCAGGTTTCGCAGGCAAGCCGTCTGGAGGAACCTGCCCATCCGGAGATTCCATGCCGGGGAGTGGGGCATCGGAAGGTTGGAAGACCAACGCACCATCCATCTCCACGCACGTACCCGGCATCTGGCGACCGTTGAGCGAAAAGAGGATTTCCTCTCCCTCTTCACAATCAGCACATGCGCCAGCGAACATCTCGGTCATGCGTTCCATCATCTCGGCAGGGATCCCCTGAGCACCATCGATCGGTGGCAACTCCATGCCTTCAGGCGGATTCATCCTTCCGGGTAGATTCATGCCTTCGCCAAGTTCTGCGCCTGGCCGCATGCCAGCCATTCCAATCGACGAAGAGGTGACCTGAGCAAGCAGGTTCTCCCAATCGGATTCCTCCATAGAGATGTCGAGGCGCTGCACAGCCAACTCAGGGAAGACGGTGGCATAGTTGATATCCCAGGTATTGACAGATGCGCTATTTGCCGCATCAGCTGCGAGCGGGGATGTTGTCTCATCGGCTCCTGACGGCGCATCCTCAGTCGTTGATGGGTCGACCAGCGAGGACAGCAGCCCCTCGAAATCTGAATCCCCCACAACCTGCATTGTGTCGGCGCTTGCCCCCGGCAACTGAAGAACGCCAGGTATCAAAAACAGAAGCCCTCCTGCTACAAGAACAAAAACTGCGGCAACCCTCTTCATTGTGTTCATCTCAATCACTCCCTGTATAGAAACCTCGTTAGCTGGGAGAAGAGTACAAGGTGAAGATGAACGAGAGATGAAACGGGAATCGCTTCCAGCTCGTGCCTCTGAGCCGGTGAACACTGCTGCTCGGGTATTGCCCCTGCCCTTCGCCTCGGAGTGCGGTTCGCGAACGTGTCCGAGCCACGTGACGTAGAAATCCATCACCACAGGACGGCTAGCTGTGCGGTTCTCACAGCACCCCAGGCTCCACCACTTTGAAGAGCAGGACTGCCGAATCAGCAAGATTTGTTGACCCATTCTCTCGAGGTCACGTCGATCCTATTCATCTGTCGTTCATCTGAAAGGCTATACTCTGTTCGAGGAGGCCTATCATGAGAGTTCTTGTTGTTGATGACGACGTACGGATCTGTTCGGTCATCGGACGAGGTCTGTCCGAAGAGGGGTATGCAGTCGATCTGGCCAACAACGGCGAGGATGGCCTGTATTACGCTCAGATCAACGACTACGATCTGATCATCCTTGACATCATGATGCCAGTCGTCGATGGACTGACAGTCTGTCGATCGCTCCGCGAATCCGGTTTCGAAATGCCGATTCTGATGCTCACGGCAAAGGACGCAATCGCCGATCGTGTCGTCGGGCTTGACACAGGCGCCGATGATTACCTCGTGAAACCGTTTGCGTTTGACGAATTGGTGGCTCGCGTGAGGGCGCTTACACGACGTAGCGGACCGTCGCATGCGACAGTGCTAGTCATCGGCGATCTGCGCCTCGATACGGTGACTCGTCGTCTGACACGCGCCGACCAAGAGATCGAACTGACATCCAAAGAGTACGCCGTGCTCGAATACATGATGCGCAACCCGGACGCCGTCATCTCCCGCGGAATGATTGAAGAGCATGCGTGGAACAACGATTTCGACTCGGTCTCCAATCTCGTTGACGTGTACATCCGCCGTCTGCGTTCGAAAATCGATCTCACAGAGAGCCCGAGCGTGATCGAGACGGTACGGGGCGCCGGGTACAGGTTGAGGGTCCATTGAACGTCTTCAGTTCGATTCGAGCCCGATTCACCGGATGGTATCTTGCCGTGCTCACAGTGCTGTTGATCGCCATGAGCATCGGAACCTACGTCGTACTTCGCAATACGCTGAACGCCAACCTCGATACGGTGCTCACTCGGCGAGCCGATGAGCTGCTACGACAGCCAGACTTCGTATTACAGCTTCTCGATGACCGCTTTCAACCACCACTCGGCGAAGTGATTGGGCTTTTCGTTCCGTCAGACGAAGGATGGGAAGCCATCGGACTGCGACTTCCCGACGAGTCGATCGCGGAGGCAACGATCGAGGCCGCAGCGATGGGGACGCCATCCCACGTAACCATCGATGCCGAGGACGAACCGCCGGTTCGTTACTTCCTGATCCGCTACCTTCCCCACGTTGCTCCGCCCGATGGCCTGCCGGATCCGCGGCTTCCTACACCTCCTGGGCAAGCCAAGGTCTCTGAGCCCACTGTTCTTGGGCTCGATAGAGCCATCTTGGTGGTTGGTCGCCCCGCCGATGTGGTGATCTCGGCACTGAGTGCCCTGCGCAACACGCTTCTCCTTGCTGTGCCACTCACACTTTTTCTGTCGGCGGGTGGTGGGCTGTTCCTCATCCGCCGTGCCCTCCGGCCGGTCGACACGATGATTGCCACAACTCGCACGATCGAAGAGACAGATCTCTCGCGGCGCATCTCGGTCCAATCTCACGACGAACTTGGCCGACTCAGTCAAACACTCAACTCGATGCTCAACCGACTGGAGGAGGCCTTCGCAAGACAACGTCAGTTCACCGACGATGCGTCACACGAGTTGCGCACACCACTCTCGGTGATCGAAGCGGAAGCAACCCTGGCACTGCGACGCGATCGAACGGCGGAGGAATACCGAGAGACGTTGGCAACGATCGCCGAAGAATCCGTCTCGATGCATCGACTCATCAACCAGCTCCTGACGTTGGCACGCAGTGATGCAACGGATCAAGAGAGCCTTGAAACTGAGGATTTTGACCTTGGAGCGATTATCATCGACGTAGCGGCCGCACTGCGTCCACTTGCACAGGAACGCAGCATTGCGTTGTCGACTGAGACAAGCCCGTTGCACGTGATGGGGGATCCCATCAGAGTCCGTCGATTGATCGTCAATCTGATGGACAATGCGATTCGCTACACGGAACCATCCGGCTCCGTAACCGCAACGCTTGTCAAAGAGGGCGGCCTGGCGGTGTTTCGTGTGAAGGATACCGGCATCGGCATCGCACCCGAGCACCTGGACACAGTGTTCGAGCGCTTCGCCCGGGCGGACTCGTCGAGACACCGCGGAAGCGAAGCGAATGGATCGGGACTTGGACTCGCGATCTGCAGACAGATCGTGCAATTGCACGGCGGTACGATCGAAGTGGAGAGCACGCCAGGACAGGGCTCGATCTTCACGGTTCGTCTTCGGCTGACCGCGAACTAGGCACCGACTCAAGTGCTCCGGCAGACAGCTCCCCTGAGTCTATCTAGCCAATCTCAAGTCGGCGGTGTCTTGTTCGACGTACAACAGCTGATGGGCCACATTTCCTGCGCGGCTTGGATGCCGAATGCTGCGAACCGGACACAATCCACGTTCTTCGCATGAACGATCTCGTGCTCACATAACCTGCTCCTCAGGTGGCTTAAGAAGGTCCGCCAACCACGAGGCGGTTGGGGTCGCTTATATATCGTAGCTGTTCAGTATCAAGACGCACAGAATGTGGGTATCGGTAGCCTCAAACCTCCCCATCCGGGAAGACCCGTAGCGAAATCTGGGCAACACAAGATGCCCCTCGGGAGGCCAGCTCCCTGAGGGGCATCGACGCGCTGTCGACCTTGTTGGGTTGGATCGAACCTAGCCGCCTCTCACAGCGCGAACGTAGTTATCGATGCGGCGTGCGTCTCCCTGAGGACCGAAGCCTGTCGGGTAATCGCTAGCATCTCCTTCTTTCGGGTCTGAGCGTTGAGAGCCAGCGCCGTGCACGTCGATCCATTGACCGTTCATGTATCCGAGACTGCGGCCGAATGCGACATAAACTGCTGCCTCACCACTGCGAGCACTTGCATGCGTTGTGCCGGTCCAGTAGAAGGCCCAGTCCCGATCGCCGTCTTCATTGGTGATTGCCGTGGCATTGAAGATGGGGTCAATGGCCGCCGAGCTCGTTGTGTCCGGCGAACGGGTGTAATCGACAATCGACTGCAGTTCCTTGGCATTGGGCAACCGCCAGTCGGAATAGCCTAGATACTTCTGGTCGTTGAGATCCTGGACGTAGGCCAGTGCATCTTCCCAATCCATGCCAGTTCCTGAATCATCCTGCAACCACATGAGTCCGGTGGCAAGATCGGAGATGGTTCCATCGCCATTGCCGACAAAATCGTTCTCGCCATACGCCGTGTTCCCGCGTACGTATCGTACGTAGAATTGCATGTCGCCACCTCGTGGCGAGATCAACCCGTAGCCCTTGATGCGGCCATCGGCGAAGTTGACACCGAACATCAGGTTCCCAGCAACGTAGATCGAGGTGGTCGCCCACTGCGAGTCGATGATGCGTTGTCCAGCTGACGTATCGCCATAAGCGAAATCGAAGTAATCCGTATCGATAAACGGGTTATTGGCAGAGCTGCTCATCGGATCGACATCTTCACCGCTGAAATCGATGAGCGAATACAGCTCCTTGATCGTCGGCAAACGCCAGTCGGTGTACCCAGCCAGGTTGAAGCTGGATGCTCCAGAAGCCGCTTCACCCTGACTCATCTTGCCGCTGTAGGCCTGCTGCCACATGAGGCCCGTGACCAGATCCGTCACCGTGCCATCGTCGTTATCGACGTAATTCATCTGGTTCCCATAGATCTGGGCATCCTGACCGTAAAAGGCGGCTCCCTCTGATGGAGCCGATATCTCTGAAGTATTGTTGTAGTTCTTTGTCTGGCCGGTGTCGACGATTGGGTAGCTGTAGGCGGATGTCTGCGCTACTGCGGTCACGTCATCCAAGATGTTGAAGAAGCCACACCCAGACAGAACCAGGGCAACCACCAATGCCGGCACCAACCATCCTATTCGCTTGCTCGCGTTCTTCATCATGTTCTCCTTGTTTTCATTTGATAGGCCAACTACAGCCACTGCCATCCTAAGAGAGCAAGATGAATGGCAGATGAAACACTGGACTGATCAAGCGCAGCGTTTGAAGCATTTTCTGCATCACCGAAATGCGAGAGCGACAAATGAGCAGATTGAGCTGAGTCGTTGTGAAGTACTTCCTGGGCACAGCCTTGCGATACGCCTCGTAGGCAAGGCCGAAAAGGGGAACCAGGTAATGTTGCTCTTCCATGACCCCGTTCAGGTATTGGAAGGAGACCAGCAGGAGGGCAACGCCGGCTCCCAGAAGCGGAATCGTGAAGAGATTGAAAAGCGGGGAACCAACGGCTTGGAAGAGCGCGAGCACAGAGGCAATTAGAAGTCCGGGTAGAAAGCGAATCATCGACGTGTGGGTAGGGCAACTGATACTAGACATTGTGGGCAAGATTGAATCCGATTTCCGGTCGCCCTTCAAGCTTGATATACGCTGACGGAGGAGAGCACGTCTCGAGTTTCGCACTATGTCATCGGAACCCTAGCCCGTGCACTACGATTCCTTCCACACCTTCCACAGGTCGGCTGTTTCGAGAGGCTTCACCTTGTTCTTGATCGCAACGATGTTCCCCTGTTCATCGATGGCAGCATGTGAACGAATGAGGCCGTCGAACATCTTCCCGTACATCGACTTCTTCCCCCAGGCACCATAGGCCTCGGCTGCAGTGTGATCTGGATCGGACAGCAAGAGGAAGCCTAAGTTGTACTTGGCTCTAAACTTCGCCAGTTTTCCGGGCGCGTCTGGAGAAATGCCGATGACCGTAACGCCGGCATGGCTAATCTGGGGACCCAGATCCTGAATCGCGCACGCCTGCTTCGTACAGCCGGGCGTATCCGCCTTCGGATAGAAATACACAATCACGCGCTTGCCTCGAAAGTCTGCCAAGCGCACCGTATCGCCCGTATCGGAGGTCAACTCGAACCCAGGTGCAGCATCACCAATGTGGATCATTCTGATCACCTCGCAGCGAGTATAGCGATGTATGGAGGTTCAGCGCTATCTTGGCACGAAGCGGGCGGGGATTCAAGAATGAAGGGATGACCTCGCACGCAGATGTCCCTTCGGAAAACGTCAAGAGACACGATCAGAATCTCCTCGCGGAGCAGATTTACTCGGTGCTTCCTCAGCATCATATACATCACTCTGACTGGGTGCCATCCTAGAGCTTGGCTCGCCCGATATTGTGTCCCGAACCTGAGCAGGTTGTGGACATAAAGCCAGGGGTAGTAATCGAATGCCGAGAGGACACTCTCTGCAGCGTCCCTTTGGGCACGCCTTACGGGACGAGTTTTAAACTTGCAAGGTCACCCTCCAAATCGGATAGAACTTGGCGCTACGCCTGAAGCAATTCCAAAGGAGAGAGGTAGGTGACAGCAAGAGCGTTTGCTCAATCTGCGAGTATCAGTCCCTAGCAAAGAAACACCAAGAATGAAGACCCCAACACCCGCACTTTACCGCAGAGAACATAACAGTGTAAGACCCCCTCCCCCCTCAGCTCAATAGAAATGCGTTGAGCCAGCCGTTCGCAACAGATCGATCTGAAACCCTGCTCTACTTCTGGAAGCGCGCGCTTTCATGCCATCAGGCAGCAAATCATTCAGAGGTGTCACCGTAATCGATTTTCCACGAGCATTTGCAGCGCTCATGAATGCATTGCTCGTTGGGAATGGGTAGAGTGTCGAGTGCTTTCGAGAAGCTCATCCGCTGCCCGTCAAGCTTCGCACATTCCGGGCAGCACTTCTTACCTGCTGCGATGAAGACCTCTTGCTTGAGGCCCAACTCCCGGCACATTTCCTCAAGCTGATGGAGGTGGGCTCTGCTGGCTTCCTTCGCGACATGCACGTGGGGTTTGCCTTCCTCAACAAGCACACGCGCCTGGTGCTCGTAAATCCTGTGCAGCTTCCCCCAGCGGGAGTACTTATCGAATGACGAGGACCTGCTAAGAAGCTCGTTTGAGATTTCCCAGAAGACATCGTTTGGGGAGGGTGTCTTGCCCCACTTCTTCGCAAGCTCGCGCTCCTTGGTTGCAAACTCGCTGTCAGTGCAGCCGCTCTTGCGGGCGTGGTCGAGCGCTCTTTTCCGTGCACGTGCCAGCTCTACGCCCTTCTTGTTCTCCTCGGCTTGTCCGATCGTGAAAAGGGTCACGAATTCCTCGCCGGGACGCTTAGCCCTGACTATATTCTCTCCACACACCGGGCACTTGCCTGACCTCTTCGGCGGAGGGGCGATCTGGACGCCGCAGTAGGGACAATTGGACATTGGCTTTGCGCTATCTGCTTCGAGCAGAGCCCGTGCTTTCTTGAGGCGATCCAGCAGCTCCCCTCCCGTCGTGTTCCGCTCGGCCGCGTCGCGGCCGGCCTTCGCTAAGTAGCGTTCAAGAATTGCCACCTCCTTAGCGGGATCCTTTCGCTTGCGGTAGACGATCGCTAGCTGTTCGTAGTACCAAGGAGGAAGGCCCATCTTGGCAATCCCGTTTTCGGCTTCGACTGCTGTCACCATCTCCAGCAGGAGTTTCTCGGCGTCATCGAGCCTATTGTCTCTCTTGAGAGCCTTCACATCTTCAACGTATGTGGTGAAGTGTCGTCCGTTGTGGAATCCGGGACCAGTAACAGGGTTTGCACGTCCAAGTTCATCGATCTTGGAGTGGATCCGGCGGGCTATCGATGCATCTTCGGGAGACCTGAACCAACCGGCGAGAACGTTTAGGAAGTCCGTAACCAATTGATCGCTGGTCTGACTGCCGTGGGCAACCCCTGCACGATCGTCGATCAGTTTCCTCTCTGCACTAGTGAACGTAGAGATCCACCATTCGCTCAGGCCGTAGTAAGCAATGAGCCCGCCAGTTTTCTCTTGCCTATTCCACAATTTCATTGTGCTAGACCCCCTTGACCCGTTCTCGGTGAACAGCCCACTCCCTGAGCTAGTCTAGGTTCGGCCTGGAATGACGCTCCACCTGGAGACGCCGTTCCAGCAAGTCCTGACCTCGCCCTCTTGAATCGTCCGCCGGAGAGGTATCTCTCCTCTCCCTTAGGCCTGACCCGTCGAGGCCATCCTGGCAGCCTTCTCATTCGACGAGTCCCTTTTGACGGACTCTGGTTGATAGTCACCAATCCACTATTGTTCAACGCTGACTTCCCAGCATCCGCCGCCCCGAATCTTTAAAAGGTAGCCGCCCCCCAAGACATCAACCTCGCGTGACAGAGGCGTCTCCGTATTCCGCAAGTAGTCCAAGAGAATGATGTCTCCTCCGTCGAAGTAGAATGACGCCCGCCCTGGGTCAAGTGCGAAGAGCCCTGAGTATTGAGACAGTGGCCCACCACACCCTGAATACGTCTGAGGAGGTGCTGGACAGTACCATGTATTCAAGACGGTGATTGCCCAGGAACCACAGGCAACGACGTCTAAGAAGAAAGGTTCTTGATAGCCTCCGCCACCGTTGTAATCTTTGCGGCCTTCAAAATTTCCGTACTCGCAAGCCGCCAGTTGAGCCACTCGCCGATGCAGAGCGTCAAGGAGCACAACAGAGAATATGTAGCCACCTCCGACCTCTCCCGCCCCGACATACTCCATGAAGAAAGTCGTCCCCGCCCCACTAGGGAGAGGTAGGAGGGATTGCGGAGAGTCATGTCCTTCAAAGCGGATTGGGCTTGAGGATACTTTCGGCGCTTTCGAAACGGCGATCGTCGCTGTAGCCTGTTCCTCATCTCCGCTTCCGTTTCTGACCGTAAGCAAAACGGCATAAATCCCCGCTGTGTAGTAAGTGTGTCTTGCCACTACTCCATTCCCTGTTGAGCCATCACCGAATCTCCAGAAATACGTGATGCTCTCTCCTTCTGGATCAAAAGAACCAGAAGCATCAAAATCCACGCTGAGAGGGGCTTCTCCCGAAGTAGGGGTGGTGGTGAAACTGGCGGTAAGAGACGCCTTGTTAACCTGAATAACCCAAGTCGTTGAGTCTTTGGCCCCGTCATCATCAGTGACGGTCACTCTTGCTGTGTATTCACCAGGGAGTTCGTAGGTATGCGTTCTTACCTTTCCTGCCCCAGTTGTTTCGTCACCGAACTCCCATTCATAGGCCACGATAATACCAGTTGTGTCTAAAGAGCTTGAAGCATCAAACGAGACTACCAACGGGGCTGAACCAGAGTTTGGGAAGACGGAGAAGCTAGCGACCGGAGGAGAATTAAAGAGTGAACAAGCTGTCACTAAGAGCAGAATCAGAACCACCAAAGGAACCGCTGCAAGTCTTCCCTTTAGAAATATTCGTATCATCTCTCTCGAATCATACATCTCCCTGAGAGGTCGGACAAGATTCCATTTCGTGTACATTCTTACGTGAGGCAATACGGGTTGGATCTATTTGCTGAGCTGCGCTATTGTTCCCCCAGGTCTGGATCGCTATTCTGGGGTGGTAAATCGACTGAGAGCCCCATTATTTCACTCACAGGTATGCACCAGGGCTTACGGACTTACATCAAGCTGCCAAGTTAACGAAACGGTTGGTCCAACTAGCCATATACTGTCGAAGCCTAGGGTCTTGGCCCAGGATCCCCATTGCAAACGAAATTCCTCGACAACATCATCAAAGGCATAAGCTGGCAGTCTGTTAGCATCTAGAGCGAGCATCAGGCTTGGGCGACTCATCTTTGGAATTTTTTGCTCGTTTGCCTTGAACTCGATGGCCCTTTTCAACTGCTCTACAAGTTCTTCCTTCGTTATGGCTGTTTCTCGAATCTCCCCAACTGCACTGAGCTGCCGCCATAGACACTGGTCTACGACAGCTCGCACTACCTGAATTGTTAGTTCCTTTTCAGGGTGTAGTTCGTCAATCGCTCTACAATCGACGACTCCATCGCCTTTCCTTGGCTGTCCCCACTTGCTCCCCTCCTTATTGAGCTTGTCCATTAGCACTCGACAGGCGGAAAGCGTGTCATCTTCTCCCTGTGGACTGTGTCCAGTAATTTTGTATGAGAACGATCCATCCTCGTTTTTGTCCGCAGCACTGGCACGACCTTGCCTGGGTGATTCCCGGTAAGCTATCGCCTTGTCGTCGCTCTTGCCAAGCTCCTGGCTGTGAGCGGCTAGAACTACCTCTGCAGAGATGTGTTTCTGGACCACCTGCGATGTGGAACCATATCTCTTCTCCTCCCGCTTCAAGTACTCCAGGATCGCCTCAACGACGAGGTAGTTGATCGAGCGATCCTTCTTGTCGGAAAGCTTGATCAACCGTTCGACTGGATGCTCCTCCATCTTCTTCTGTGGAATGTAGATCGAGAGCTTGTCGAGGATCTCTTTCTTTGCCATGTGATTCACCTCCCTTATCCCGTCTAGGGTAGCAGCTATGGCTTTGACAGTCAACCCTAGAAAATTCATGGTATGAGATGATGATCACCGACTTGCGATGAGTCGTTCCACAGATGGATGTCGAGCTTGCTCTTAGGAATGAATTTCGTTGCGAGTCTTGCGTAAACTGCCACAAAGCTTATAATATCCCCTAATACGCGATATTATGGAGGCAAACATGCAAAGCTCTCCAGAAGCATCTTATCGATGGAGCGGACGGTGAAGTACGGAGAAGGAAAACCGATCAAGCAGGCCTCAGACACGGAGAAGCGCTTTGCAGTAATCCGTGATATGCCACAGGAAGTCTTCGCGGTGATGTCTCTGAACGGCGCGAACAGGGTTCTTAAGATCCGGTTGGTGACTGTGGGCCTCTTAGACTCGAACCAGGTCCATACTCGAGAGGTCTTTGCCGATCCAATCACAGATCGAGCAGCTTCGATCATCGTTACCTCGCTGAAACCTCAAGCCCACATCGGTGAGGCGCCTACCAGGAAGCTTCCGTCTGGAATCTTGATGTATCCATGCTTGTTCCGCAACGCAGCAAAGGCGTGCCCATGGAATCCGGCCGAAGCGTTGTATTCAGCAACCGGCAGACCGTGCAATGGCTTGGTCGGCTCGCGAAAGCACAGCCTGCCCTACGGGCCAACGCCGCACGGTGCGCTTGCTTAGGCCTGTAGCCTCTCAACCCTCGGTTTCGTCTAAGCTTTCGGCTGATCGTGACTTTGTGTCTTCCGAGTACTCGAGCAATCTCGCTCTGTTGACAATCAACTTCTCTCAGACCGTAGATCTGGTATCTCTCTTCTCGGGTGAGTTGCGTACGTCCTCATCAGTGCTCCTTTGACTTCGTGGTCTATGTGACGCTGTGGATGCTACTGCAGCTTGTCCTTTAGACCGAATCTCAAAGTTGCACTTGCGAGTTGAATTCAAGAGATGAGAAGATACGACATGTGGTTAAAATCGTGTGTGGGGTTAGGCGCGTTGAGGCGGTGAGCCAAGAATGCGTTGGAGTTCCAGGCTGTACTCTCGGCACAAATCTGCAATTTTCTCTAGCAGTTGTGCCTTCACGAGATCCTCCTGTGTGTTTGCGCATCCCCGTACTCGTGTGATGAGAACGTGCCACTAAGGGAGCTCGTGAACGTCTAGCTCCGCCCTTCTCCTGCAGCCGCTGTCTCAAGAACTGGCTTTCGAACAAATAGGGAGAGGATGCCGCCCAACAGCGGCAGCAAAGAAGAAAGAACTATGATTTCCGTGTAGCCATGCAAGAGATCGAAGGCAGCCCCAAAGATGATCGGACCAATAGCTGAGCCCAGGACGTTGAGTGCCGCAGTAACTCCGAGGATGCCGCCCAAGTAGCGTCTGCCAAACAAATCGGGATTCAATGTGCCGATGCAGATGATGGCGATCCCTCCGGCTATACCGCCTAGAATCGCATACGCATAGACCATGATCGAGCTCTGCAGGAACGCCAACAGTAAGAAAGAAGCCACTTGCATGAAGCACGTGACCGCCAGTACGACATGCAGTTTACGAATTCGATCGAGAACCAGACCAGCAAGAATCGTGGTGATTAGAGCGATGAGCGGCTTGATTCCCATGATGGCGGCAGCAAATGTCGATGAGAAGCCGCTGGTCTCAAGAATGGATACGAAGTGCAAGACGGCCCCTGTACCGACCAATGAGCTTTGGAACACTACGTAGGTCAAAATCCAAAATGCCCACGTACGCAAAGCTTGAGATTGGCTGAAGGAAGGCTCGTCAAACACGGAAAGGTTGGAGTCGGCTTCGTCACAAGATGCCAGCTTGTGATAGGGCTGCATCCCCACATCCTCGGGTCGATTAATGAGGAAAAGCAGAGTGATCGGGACATAAAGCAGCCAAAGCCCTCCAGCAAGTATTCGATAAGCGACTCGCCAGCCGAAGGTCAGAATAAGATAATTGTTCAGTAAGGGGAACAATACGCCACCGAGCGTGCCGCCGAGGCCAACCAGCATGATTGCAAACGCGCGGCGCGAAATGAACCAGTTGGGAGCCAATGTTTTGGAGGACAAATCCAGTGCGCCTTTACCAGTTAGCCTCGCCACAAAGAATCCAACAAACAGCATCACGGGGGAGATGACAAAGCTGAGGAGAACGCAAGCTGCACCTAACAAGAAAGCTGAAAGAATGGCCACGGATTTCGAGCCAATTCGATCTACCAATCTCCCGACAAAGAACATGAGGATGCCCGAGAATACTGTCGCACCAGAATAGAGGGAGGAGACAAACGTGCGGCTCCACCCAAACTCATTGATGAACGAATTTATGAACAACGCGAATGAGTCAGACTGCCCGGGAGTGGTAGAGAACATGGTGAATGCGCCCAAGAAGACAATCACCCAGCCGTAGTAGAAGGGGAGTCTATTGATCCAGGCATAGTGCCGAGATACCCGTTGGCCATCCATCATGCTACGTATCAGCTCCCTTTGTGCCGCTGCACGCGAAGAGATAGGCAGCATGACATGAGGCAATTATGAGCGAAGTGCTGTTTCGAATCACGAATCTGTGCTTCTCGTAATTCGTATCTCGCAAAGACGCAAAGAGATTCTGTTCTAAGAGCCCTTGAATTCAACTCGCAAGTGCAACCGTCAAGGGTGTACAGGTTTTGAAGAATACTTTGTAAGGAGATCGGAAGCCAAGGGTCTTTCTTGGACGATGGTTGAGTTGATCCATCGTCATCTCCTCTCTTGTTCAAGCCACGGTCCTCTCGTAACCCTAAGGCTCTGGAACCTCCCTTGGACAGCACATTACTGTCATGGGTAGCTAATGCAGCTCAATTAAGTTTAATGTCCTAACCAGGGACACGGATGATTATTCGCAAGACTCAGACTAACGCCATCTTTCGTGGTCCAAATCGAGCAATGCTATGGTCACCCCTAGTTCCATTCGGCGAGAGGCAACGTCTGACCATGGGTTCATCACAAAACACAGTGCGGTTGTCGCTGGCCTATCTCTTCGACCGAGAAATCAAGAAACGCTCCAAATTACGGGAGGACTGAGTTATCATAAGTAGAATTCGTGTTCAAGCGCATGAAGACAAGGAATCCCGCCAAGACTCAATGCGGACACTGGTTATCAAGAATTACGGCAGAGGAAGCCTGCTGCCCACAGAGGAGAAGAGGTCAAATGAAGACTGACGAACCCGCATTACGCCAAATCGTCCCATTCGACGCACTGCAAACTATCTCAGGAGAAACATGATCGAACAGACAAGACCCCAAGCTATTCCTGATCAGCAAGGATTTTTTGGACGCTATGGTGGGCGATTTTTGCCCCCAGAGCTGGAAAAGCCCTTTGCGGAGATCACTGACGCTTATTACCGAATTGCCAACGACGCCCGATTCATCTCTGAGCTGCGAGATATCCGCAAGCACTTCCAGGGCCGGCCAACGCCGGTCTATCACGCCCGCCGATTGTCGCTTCAAAATGGCGGTGCTCAGATCTACTTGAAACGCGAAGATCTGAACCACACGGGCGCACACAAGTTAAATCACTGTATGGGCGAGGCCTTGCTAGCCAAGTATATGGGCAAGACACGCGTGATTGCTGAGACCGGCGCGGGCCAACATGGTGTTGCGTTGGCGACAGCAGCGGCTCACTTTGGCTTAGAATGCGAAATCCACATGGGCGAGGTCGACATGGCCAAGCAAGCACCGAATGTAAGTCGCATGAAGCTTCTCGGTGCAAAAGTGGTTCCCGTCACGCACGGGTTGAAGACACTGAAAGAGGCTGTTGATTCAGCGTTCGAGGCGTATCTCAATGACTTCGAGGATTCCATCTATTGCATCGGGTCCGTCGTAGGGCCACATCCATTCCCGCTAATGGTGCGGGACTTCCAGCACGTCGTAGGTGTCGAGGCGCGCGAGCAGTTTCATGAAATGACAGGCTATTTGCCTGATGTTGTTGCTGCCTGCGTTGGCGGTGGCTCCAACGCCATTGGCATATTCGGAGCCTTTCTTAATGATCACTGCAAGCTCGTGGGCGTCGAGCCGCTCGGGAGGGGTACGGAACCCGGTCAGCACGCAGCGTCGATGACATACGGAATGGAAGGAATCATCCACGGGTTCAGATGTTATCTGCTGCAGAACGAAGACGGCTCTCCTGCCCCCGTCTACTCGTGTGCGAGCGGGCTTGACTACCCCGGAGTAGGACCTGAACACTGCTATCTCAAGGACGAAGGACGCGTCAAGTACGTTGTCTGCTCGAATGAGGAGTGCAAAGACGCTTTCTTCAAGCTCTCCCAGCTTGAGGGCATCCTCCCTGCGCTGGAAAGCGCTCACGCCGTTGCCTACGCACTAAAACTGGCACAAGAGATGAAGCGTGGAACTATCCTTGTGAATCTCAGCGGTCGCGGCGACAAAGACCTGGACTACGTCATCGAAAACTGGGGAACCGGACAACACATCTCTTAGGGTGACGACTCAATCAGCGCGGGCGATGCGTTCCCACAGCGCGCCGCTCGTGCTGAGTACTTCATGGGTTCAGAGCCGTTCTGCAAGCCCGGATGGAGGGTCAGATGGAGGATCTGCCATTGTATTTTACAGATGACGGGCCCACTGTTGTCAAGTAGAATATCTACTTGACGGGGGTTTGGTTCACGGGGTCCGCAGGCCTGCAAAGGTACTGCTCGGTTCTGAACTGCCGCCCCCGTCATCTTCTTCATCCAGTGTGTCTGTTGGAATGATGCGCATCCGTGAGGATGGTCGCTTGAGTGCAGTAGACGAGAACAACTGGATGAGCTTTCATCACTCTCCAAGGAGGTTACAGTGATGGACCCCCAGATTCGTGTGGGTATTGATGTTGGTTGCAAAGCCCATCGCGTAGGTATTGCGGATCCTAAAGGCTCAATCCTGGAAGAGTTCGACATCTCCCACACAAACGCCGGTTTCCGGGATTTCTTCCGCCGGATTGATCACCACAAGCAGGAGTTAGATCTGTCATTGGGAGGAGACATGACTTATCGAGTTCACCGCATCGCAGTCGATGAAAACACAGCGCAAGAGAAGCTGGCTACTCAGTGGCCTGAGTAGCATGCAGGTTCTTGAATCAGATGGAGGGAGAGCTTTCAACCGTCGTGCCGTATCCGATCCCCAAGTTTCACGTCCCGCAATGAGCGCAACATCCAAAGTAAAGTTCCTTCTCGTCGTCGAGAAGATCCGAAACCCGTAGGCGGCAGGTTCTTTCTTCCCGTGCTAGCTCAGCCTGGCACGCTTCGACGTCGGCACTTCTAGCAGCTTCTAGCCAGCAGTGAGATTGTCATCCCACGCGGCGACTACCGATACACGTCATTTCTCTTGCCGACCTTCACAACGATGACGATCAGCACGGCATCCTGGATCTCATATAGGATGCGAACTGGGCTTCGTAGCCCAGTTCGTTGGGAGAGACCTTCGGTTTCTCCATGTCCAAGGCCTTGCCGGATTCGGTAAAGCTCTTGAGTGCTCAGCTTCTCGCTTCCAGCTGGGCGGGGATCGTCTGCCAGCATGTCAATTCGCTCGACGATGCGCCGAACAGGGACATCGCTCACCACGAAGGACGCTAACGAACACGTTCTACAATCAGTCCCCTAGGCTCCAAAACGATCTTCAGGTCGTTCTCCTGTGCTACTGTACTTCACCAACCTGACGTACTCGTGCTATACTCCTCTTCCCAAGGAGGCAGTATGAGATCGTGCGGTGCCATTTTCGCAGCAGCCGTTCTGCTCGGTCTCCTAGTCGGAGTTGGGGGAGCAACATCCGCGCAGGACTTCGAAGTTGATCCTGACGTCACTCTTGACAGCGTCGTACAGGTTAGCGATGGACCCCAGGAGCTCTCGACGGAAATCAAGTTCTATCCCAACACGCGGCGTATCAAGCCAGGTGAGACAGTCTACTGGACGCTCGATCTTGGAGATCTCAAGGGGCCGTTCACGATCATACCGGAAATGGATAACGACGGTTATCGAGAAGAGACGATTCCTACCAGTGAGTCGATGGTCGTCATTGCCCACACGTATCAGACTGCGAACACCTACGTGCCCTATCTGCTCGTCTACGACGGAGAGGGCAACCAAACGGAAGTTCACAGCCGCAGTGTTCTTGGCGTGATTCCCGACATTGCAGTACGACGCGGTCTGGGCATTGATCTCCCGGGCAATGGCGGTAGCCCGGGCGACTACCTGAAAGGAATGAACGTCTACGCCTTCGACTACAAGCTGTTCGGGACTCCGGCTGGGGAGGAGTTCATTCAGAAAGAACTGGCTCGAGTTGCGAGCCTCGGGGTAAACCTGATGATCTACAACATCGGGTGGGTCTTCGAGGAAGCGAGCGATTCGCTACACGAGCCCGTGTACGGTGACGCCGGATGGCGCGACGCCTGTTGCGGCTGGGTTAGCACTTTCTCCATCGATGCCCTTATCAAGCTCTCGGATTGGAGTCATGAGCGAGGGATGCGAGTAGCAATTCGCTACTTCCTTTGGCGCAAGTGCTACCCATCCGTAGGCCGCGAGACATTCGATCCTGCATCCATAGAGCTGTATATGGAACAACAGACAGCCATCAAGCTGCTGTATGCGGAGCTCTGTCAAAGACTCGGAATCGAGATCTTCTTCCTTGATGCGGAGAACGATGTGTTTACTCGAGAGCCACGGGTATCCAATCTCATCCAGAGCATCAGACAAGTCTATGACGGGTTGCTCGCGGGCGGTGCGTACTCAGTGGATCGGCTCTACGGATGTCCTTTCGTGGATGACCTCGACTTCGTCGCGTGGAGCGACTACTTCTTCTACAATCTAGGAGTCCCCGACAAGCCCACAGTCGAGCAACTCGTCAACGGGTACCTCTTCCACTACGCCAGCGACATTAAACCTGTGCTGGACTACATAGGAAAACCTGGCATGGTTCTGGAAACGGGCGTCGACATTCGTGGGAGCGAGAAGGCAGTCGTGGAGGCGCAGTACACGGCCTATCTTGACGCGTTCGCTCGGCTTCAGGAGGCAGAGGCACCACTGATTGGCTGCGGATGGTGGGTTTGGAACCTCTCGGATCCTCCAATAGAACCGACTGTCATGCGTGGTCACTCAGCGGAGATGATCCTAGCCGATTACTTCACAGATGTGCTCTCTGATAGGTGTTCAGTGCGTCTGTCGGGAAGCGCTGTCAGTCCGCCACAGGCTGATCTTGTCTTGGAGAATTTTGAGAACGGCCTGCCACGCTACCTGCTCTCTGCTCAAGGATCGTCGCTCGAACCAGGCATCGTCGAGAGAAGCCCTCTGAGAGGAGGTTGTCTGCGTCTCCACCTTGAGCCCACATCAGACACGGAGTATCGGTACGGTTTCATCTTGGAGGAGTACGCACGTGCGGCCAACTGGTCAGGGTACGATTCGTTCAACTTCTGGCTGAAGGCATCAAACGAGAACTGGGGGCTGGAGATCACCCTGTACGATGCAGACGGTGACCGATTCAACGTGCGGATTGACACGAAGCCGTTCCTTTCAGATGTCCTACCGGAGAGCCAGGGATGGAGGCTTGTGTCGCTACCTTTGGAGCTCTTCACGAAGCCATCGTGGGATACAGGAGGGGACGGCACGATGGGCTGGGGACACGTCAAAGTCTGGGGATTCGGCCTCTACTACTACGATCAAGGCCTCCAGACGGTCTGGATTGATGACGTCTACCTGAGCAGGCAGGGCTCACTCGACTTCTGGCTTACTCCGTTTTCGGATGGCACCGATTCGGCGGCTAAGGGCGCGAATCAAGCGATTGACAGCGATGGCGATGGTGTGCCGGATGATGACGACTACTGCCCGGACTGGCCGGGAAGCCTGGACAAGAACGGCTGCTAGCAACAACGCGGCATCGCTCACCACAAGCCGCTAACGAACACGTTCTACAATCAGTCCCCTAGGCTGCGAAACGCACTTGCGATTTGAGATTCATGCCGGAAGTCGCCGCTTGCGGCCATCATCAGTTCTGAGATGTGCGTTCCTCAACTCTCACATCGTCGCAACAGAGCGTGCCGACACCATCTACAAGGAAGGTGAGGAAGACGTAAGCCTCACCTTAAGCCACCGCCAGGATCTCTTCGAAGCTCACCCACTCAGCTGTGGATTCCGACGTACCTGCAATGATCCGTGACCGAATGTGCGTCGTACCCAAAGCGTTCGTCACAGTTCGGTTGACCCGTAGCGAACAACCTTCGTTCATGACTGAGAAAGCAATTCTGTACTCCCCACCTGGCTCAACGGGAACGCGTACACTACGGAAAGCCTTCGTCCTGTCGTCCTGCGTGCTGATGATTCGAAGCGAATTGCTCCCTTCCACAGAGCGCGTGGTATCAATGGATACCCGAAAAGACTCGATGGACTCTGGATTTGGACCGAACGCCCAGTTGACAGGATAGCCAACGGCCGTCAGTTCGAATCCCCCGTTTAGGCCCACCGAATGGTCGGATCTGACCAGCTCGTTGCTTTGGCAAGACACAAACATGATGCTAGCCAGAGCGAGCGCCAAGACAGCGAGGGTGATAGCGGTGATTCTCTTCATTAAGCCTCTCCGTTCCTCATGCTACACCACAGGACTTTCACCCCGAAAACTGGACCAACGACGCACGGTGCGCTTGCCTAGGCCTGTAGCCTCTCAACCCTCGGTTTCGTCTAAGCTTTCGGCTGATCGTGGCTTTGTGTCTTCCGAGTACTTGAGCAATCTCGCTCTGTTGACAGCCAACTTGTCTCAGACCATAGATCTGGTATCTTTCTTCTCGGGTGAGCTGCGTGTACGTCCTCATCAGTGCTCCTTTGACTTCGTGGTCTATGTGACGCTGTGGATGCTACTGCAGCTTGTCCTTTAGACCGAATCTCAAAGTTGCACTTGCGAGTTGAATTCAAGTTATGCATACTAATGCTATATGTGGCAATTCAGAATCCAAACAGAGGGGAGAGTCTTATGATTAAGCTAGCAATCACCGTACTAATTCTATGTATGGCAATTCAGAATCCAAGCAGAGGGGAGAGTCTTATGACTAAGCTAGCAATCACCGTGCATACGAATCTTGATTATGGAGAACGAGACGGCACCCGCCTCACGTTCGATCACTATCAGCCTGCATCCCCAAATGGTGCAGCCATCCTGGTCGTCAACAGCGGGGGATTCGAGTCGGGCAAGCTCATCCAGTATGTGCAAACTGCGCCGTCGGAGCATCAATTTCTTGGCCCCGATGAACTGACTGTCGAAGACAGCGGCCCCATTCCCATGCTCGCTCAGTTCTCGTTTGCCGGATTGCTTGCTGCGGGATTCGCCGTATTTGATGTGCGACACAGCAATGCGCCACATACAGTCGACGATATGCTCGGCGACATACAAATGGCGATCGAATCTATCGAAGGACGCGATGACGAGTTCAGCATCGACGCGACGCGCATCGGCATCTTCGGCGCCAGCTCGGGCGGCTATCTCGCACTGGCTTCCGGGCTGTCGACAAGGCGATCGGGGCAATGTCTCGTCGCAGCAATGGCAACCTACTACCCCGCAGGATTCGATTTCCCAGCAGATGTGGCGGCCTTCCCGCAGATCAAAGATGGATTGCCCGCATTGGCTGTGGATGATGCCGTCCTCCATGCAGTGTCCATCAAGAGTTTCTATCAATCCGGAGGCCCTCCGACACTGGTGGTTTATGGCGACCAGGACTTGCCGTTCATCGTCAATTCATGCCGCAGCATCTGTTCTGAGTTTCCGAAGGCGGGCATCGAGACGAAATGTGTTGTCATCGAAGGCGTCGCGCACGAATTCATGCGCGAGAACGGGTACCACACCGCAGACGGCGCCCGCGCGCAACAAGCGCTCGTGGAGTGGTTTCAGCGCCATCTCCTGGCAGCATCTCCTGGCAGCATCTTCTGAAGAGTCTGTCAGGCGCGGGCTCCCCGTAGCAGACTGATTCAAGTTTATCACAGGCTTGTGATACTTCTGGCTCGAATCGCAATCACGTAAGGCGCAAATGACGTTCGAATCTCACGTGCAAGACGAGGGCGCGAAGGAGGATCAGTTAACTCTGTGAGCGCCTATCAGCATGATGTGGACACACGTCACCACGAAGCACGCTAACGAACGCGTTCTGCAATCAGTCCCCCAGGCTCCAAAGCGCACTCCCTGTAAGCGTTGTCAGCATCTTTGTTCCTGCACACTGCCCTTCTCCTCTCGAGTGTGGATGATGGTTGACTCCCAATCTCCTCCTGATCAGGTCTCCGAGGATGACGGTAGAGTAGCCGCATGATTCGACGAAGAGAGGATGGACGAGATATACTGGATCCAGAAGCAGCCCGTCACGGAGGGAGTGAGCTATGGCAAAGGAGCGACAGGCTGATCGAAGCGACCAAGCTGAGCTGCGATCTCTGCGCGGTCGAGTCGACCAGTTGGAGCAGCTCAACACGAAACTCGAAGCCTCTGAGGAGAGACTTCAGATCCTGTTCGAGCATGCTCCCGATGGCTATTACCTCAGCGACCTCAAGGGGGCGTTCGTGGATGGCAACGCCGCGGCCGAGCAAATCACCGGCTACAAGCGGGGGGAGCTGATCGACAGGAGCTTCCTCAAGTTGAAGCTCCTGTCGGCGAAGGACCTACCCAGAGCCGTTTCGCTCCTTGCGAAGAATGTGCTGGGGCGATCGACCGGCCCGGATGAACTCACCCTGATCCGTAAGAACGGGACTCCTGTTCTCGTCGAGATACGAACTCACCCGGTGCAAGTCGGCAATCGGCACCTTGTTCTTGGCATCGCTCGCGACATCTCGGCGCGAAAGAAGACAGCGCACAAACTCGAAGAGCGCGTGAAAGAGCTACGGACACTCTACGCTCTGGCCGAGATCGCAGAGAGGAAAGACATCTCGCCAGACGAGCTGTATCAGGAACTCACGAACATCCTTCCGAGGGGCTGGCAACATGAGGAGATCGCCTGCGCCAGGATTGTGATGGGGGACCGCGAATTTCACACGGCCAACTTCAGTGAGTCCCCGTGGCAGCAATCCGCCCCAGTCAGGGTGCATGGAGCTGTCATAGGGGTAATCGAAGTCATCTATCCTGACGAGAGACCGGAAGAGGACGAAGGCCCGTTTTTGAAGGGCGAGCGGCTGCTCATTAATGCCCTAGCAGAGCGTGTCGGTCGCATCACCGAGCGCATACAGGCGGAAGCTGCCCTGGAAGAGAGCGAAGAACGTTTCCGCGACCTGATCGAGCACGCGCACGATCTGATCCAAAGCGTAGACCCAGATGGTCACTTCCAGTACGTGAACAACGCGTGGTTGAAGACGCTCGGGTACAAAGAGAGTGAGATCGATCACCTCACTTTGCTGGACATTCTTCACCCGGACAGCCGTGAACACTGCATGCAGGTTTTCCAGTCCGTGCTGGCCGGGAAAGCGGTCGACCACGTGGAAGCAGAGTTTATCTCGAAGGGAGGCGCTCGAATCCCGGTTGAGGGGAGCGTGACCTGCCGATTCAAAGACGGGCGACCTTTCTCCACCAGTGCTATCTTCCGCGACGTCTCCGAACGCATCCAGTACGAGGCGGAACTCACCCGCATGGCGCGACGCGACCCCCTCACCGGTGCCCTCAATCGCTACGCCCTCGACGAACTCTTGGAGCAGGAAGCGAAGCGATCGGGACGATACGCCCACTCGATCGGTCTCCTGATGATCGATGTCAATCGGTTCAAGGAGATCAACGATCGATTTGGCCATGCCATGGGCGACAAGGTTCTTCAGGCCATGGCGAACCTCATTCAGAGTAGCCTCCGCGATGCGGATATCCTGGTCCGCTACGGAGGCGACGAGTTTCTGGTCATCCTCCTAGAGACCACTGGCGAGACCGAGCTCGTCAAGGACCGCATTCAGGCAGATGTCGCCCGAAGGAACGAGACAAGTTCGCTCCTGGAATTCCCTATCACCCTGGCCATCGGTAGCTACCATTGGAGTTCTGAGAGCGGCCGGACCATTGAGGAGGCCCTCGCCGAAGCGGACAGATTGATGTACGAGGACAAGAGGAAATGACCTATCCTTGGTCTTTGCGAACACAGCGCGAAACAAGATAATGACGCTGCTCACCACGAAACAGCTAACGAACGCGTTCCAAGTACAGAACCCCAGGCTCCGAACTGCCACGCTGTGGACAGAACGAAAGTTCTATTTACAGTCACATAGGCTCCATAACTTATCAGGTGATCTTCGCCACCACTTGCCCCGCAGCATTCTGGGGGCATTTTGCGCTCCCTGTCGCTCAGCACAGCGACCGGAACCTGTAACTCATCTTCGGCGGTCACCAAGAATAGTCCTGGGACATCTCTTCTCTACCCATAGATTCCGAGCTGTTAAGCTTTTCCCTCCCCGTGCTTTTGCCTGTCAGTTGTCAATACTACAATGGAACTCAACACACAAGGCGCAGAGCTGGAGGATAGACAATGAAGATTGCATTCTACGGAGATAGCCTGACCAAAGGCATCCCCGGCCTCTCCTACTTTCAAATGCTGGAGGAGAGGCTCCCTGAGCACGAGCTGATGAATTACGGCAAGGGCGGGGACACCGTCATTAGTCTTTACCGAAGAATCGAACGGAGAGAGATTCATGGGTCGGTGGATATCGCGTTTCTCTGGGTAGGAGTGAATGATGTGCTTGCGAAGGTTGCGTTCACCCACTCAATGCTCAAGCGACTCATGCGACAACCCCGAGCAAAGGATCATATCGAGATCCGCGATTACTACGATCGTACGCTCAAGCTTCTGCGTCAGAAGGCAACACACATCCTAACCGTTTCGCCGCTCCTGATTGGAGAGGATTTATCAAGCCCGTGGAATCGAGAGCTCGCAGAGCTTAGTGAGATCGTTGCCTCCGCTTCGTCATGTTTCAGCAACGTGCAATACATTGATCTGCGTTCCAGCTTCTCGAAGGAACTGGCAGGAAGGACTATCTCCGGCTACGTCCCCAATAGCATCCTCCGTATCGCCCGTGATACGTTTACATTGCGCTCCCCCGCTCAGGTTGACACAGCCGCTTCTCGCAGAGGGCTCTACCTCACACTCGACGGAGTACATCTAAACAGCGCAGGAGCTGAGATTGTCACAGAGTCGTTTCGAGAGATGGTTAGAACCCTTTCCTAATCAGTTAGGCTGATCTCTTCTGTTCTGGTAACTCGACTCCTTTGCTGATCCGCACTCGAACTCACGTCATCATTCATCGGCTAGTATAAAGGTCTGCACGGTCAACCAGGCTCCAAATTGCCAAGGCAGAGAGAGAACGGAAGCTCTTCCTACAGTGATATAGGCGCCAAACCTCTTGAGACGTGATCTCCATTTTCTTGTGGGTTCTCTCTCCTACACCGTTGGCGGATTCCTGCTATTCTCTCCGAAAGGCTAGCGGAGAGATGATAGATCGGAAAGGACGGGCTTCAACCTGTTTGATGGCCTGGATAGGAGCGACGAAATGTCCCGCGGAATCGGCTCGTTCTATCGCGCTGAACAATGCTTGGGCGCGGGCGTCGCAGCTCCATCCATCAAGTAGCTAGGATCAAGACCGGAACTCCTGAGTTGACGCTGAGTATCGTCCGTTCTAGGATGGGACGAGGTGCCACATGGCTCGATTCATACACAAAGGCTCGAAGAAAGCTGGCCAGGTGCCGGGAACGGCGACCTACATCGGTGAGGAGCGCGCAGCCAAGGTCATCATCTCTCGGTTCGAATATGACGAAGCCGATGTAGCGCAAACTGCTCCCGACTCCGTAGAGAAGTGCTTCTCCTCTCTCGAGTCACAGAAGATCTCTTGGCTCAACGTCGATGGGGTTCACGACGTCGAGAAAATCCAACGCATTGGTGCCGGATTCAATCTTCATCCGCTCGTCATCGAGGACATCGTACATACAGGACAGCGCCCAAAGGTAGAGGAGTATGATTCGCTACTATTTGTCGTTCTTCGCATGCTGCAGTGGAATGACGAATCACAGGAGATTGTTGACGAACAGGTAAGCGTCATCCTGGGACCAACGTGGGTCCTTTCGTTTCAAGAGCGAGCTGGAGACGTGTTTGATCCAGTCCGTGAGAGAATCGAGTCAAACCGAGGACGAATTCGAAAGCTGGGCTCTGACTATCTCATGTACGCTCTGATCGACGCCGTGGTTGACAACTATTTCTCGATCCTGGAGACGTTGGGAGAACGAATCGAAGAACTGGGCGAGGACATGGCCGAAAACCCGAAGCGTGAGGATCTGCAGACCATTCGCCACTTGAAGCGAGAGCTGCTGTTCATGCGAAAATCTGTGTGGCCGCTCCGCGAAGTGCTCAGCAGCATCCAGAGAGACGAGAGTCCATTGATCCAAGAAGTGACTTGCCCCTATCTTCGCGATGTCTACGATCATACGATTCAGATCATCGATACAGTTGAGACGTTCCGTGACATGGTCTCTGGTTTGATGGATCTGTATCTATCAAGCATCAGCAATCGAATGAATGAAGTGATGAAGGTGCTAACCATTATCGCGACGATCTTCATTCCGTTGTCCTTCGTAGCGGGGGTCTATGGTATGAACTTCAGATTCATGCCCGAGCTACAATGGCGCTATGGCTACTTTGCAGCACTCGGTATCATGCTTGCCATTGGCGGAGGGATGCTGCTCTACTTCCGCAAGAAGAAGTGGTTATAGCCCGTGTTGACGCCTTTCAGTGCCCTCAAGCACCCTGCAGGACTCGAAAAGGATATGCACTCGAGTGGGGGCAGCCAACAAAGCTGAGACCTCTGGCGATCATCGTCTTCAGCGAAAGGCGCGCTTGAGCAAGAGAGGTAAGTTTCGTTCTGGACTGACGCAGTTCAATTGCACTATGCTACTGTATGGAAGCACGCGATAGTTCTGGAACCAGTTACAGACCCGGTACGGTTGTTGTTCAAGACAGGATGCAGAGGGGGTACAGGTATCTGCTTACAGAGCCCGTCGGGGAGCGTTTTAGCCCTAGATTTCGTCCTGAGCTGACTCCAAGAGAGATGCTCGAACTGGGAGTCTTCTGGGGCAAGTACATGACGGACTGTCAGAATGAGTTCCCGGCTGATTGGTTTGTCAACGCGAAGCTTTCACCAGATAGTCTTGACCCATCTCTCAACTTCTTTGGCATCAACGCATCCAAATCCCTAGCGTACTGGCGTGAGAAGGGATGGATTCATCCAAACGATCCACGAGGTTGGTTCCAGTGGTACTGCCGATACTACATGGGCAGGCGCAGTGATGACGACGAACGCCAGATCAAACGATGGCTAGCGATGACGCGCCATGTCGCACAGATACGGAAGAACTGCCTGCCAGACGATTTGTCCTGCCGCCCTCGTCAACGGCAAGCCCTGCTTCACTGGGCCTACGACAGTCGCAATTTCTAGTCAATCTAGAATCGCGTGTGTGTATCTCTTCACTTCAGTTTTCGCCCCTTGCCTGAATCCAGCACTTCGACGAGCTCTTGCGGAAACGGCTCGAAGTAGAACTGATCTGCAAGATAGTCAACGTCGAAGCGGACAATCCACGATCGCATGATGCTGGATGGCACCGAAAGCGGAATCCTGCGGTTGCGGTATTGCTCAAGCGAATCAAGGAAGAATGCCTTCTCGCTTGACTTGAGTTCGTCAGAGACATAACCGAATCCATGCATGAGGACGTTGATGGCCGATGTGCGGCGAGGTGCCTTGATCAGAGCCAGATGGAGACCCTCCGCATAGTCCGCCAGAACCTCCGAAACCGGCCTCTTGCCCGGATTGGCTACGAGTCGACCGAGCTTACGCATCTTCGTCTGGTTGTATGCCATCAAGATGAGCTTGTGTGTTGCATGGAATCTCACGAGGTCGCGCGCCTTCCCAGCGGAACGTGCCTGACGGAAGCGAGCCAGAGCAAACAGACGCGTCAGGAAGTGCTGGCGAATGTCGTAGCTCTTCAGCCGGCCCTCATCCTCCATCACACACTGTGGAAACCTGCTGGCAACGGCTGCAGCAAACATGCCGCTTGTCTTGATGGATGCTGCGCCGCGCTTCTCGTTGACGTAGCACTTGACTTCCCTTGGCCCGCATGATGGAGACGCATACTGGAGGATGAATCCATCTGGCGATTCGACCTCAGCCAAGAAGCGATCAGCGAATGACTTCATTTTCTCGGTGACATCGAGCCCCGTTTCCGGCTGAACGAGGCGCTGAGACGTTTCGTCGCCAACAAGCCGGATTGGCTACCGCGGGATGCCCAGGCCGATCGCAACTTCCGGGTACACTGTACTGACTTCGACAAATGGCTTGATCTGTTCCACCATGGGCTCGCTAATGATGCCACCGTTGTAACGGCAGTGATCGAACCCAAGGCAACGACTGAAGACGACTTTCGGTTCTAGGTGATCCATTGCCATACCTCCCTTCTTACGAGGTAAGCACAGCAGTCTGCGGGATTAAGCTGTGGCTAGCTCCCGGACGACGTGTCTCGTGGTTGTTCGAAGCCGAAGAGATCCCACCAGTTATCATGAAGCCACTCGCACGTTAACGGTTCCTGCATGCGAACCATGATGAACACATGCTTGGTCGGATCAGGATCAGGGTAGCCAATCGTATCGATTTTCAATAGGGAATTTGTCGCATCAAGAACCGTCTGCTCGTCTGACCATGTGATGATGCCCTCAACTCGATCTTGCGAGACAACGCTGCCGAAGAGCTCGTAGCGTACCCGCTGCACGACATAGGTCTCCCCTTCGATGATTCCAAGGATCTTCACGAACACTGTCATGCCCGGAAACCCATCTTCATCTTGGTCGAACACACGCGGATCATCCGGACTGATAGGCAGGGCGTCCGTTTCTGCGTTTTCCAACACGGCACCGCGAACCTCGAGATAGGGTTGCTGGACAAAGGCGATTGTTCCGTTCTGCTCACGGAGAGTGGCCGTTCTGGGAAGAGGGTGGAGCGCGGCCATAAACGCCATCGGGATCTGCGTAGCTACCAGCGGAGTTCCGTCGTCAACTAACGTGAGACAGTAGGTATCTCTCATCGTCAGAGCCTCATCGTGCTGCTCGATATAAACCCACTGGACCACATAACTCGTTCGTGTCACTTCGCCTGCAAATGGCAAGATGGCAGTCTGCGGATAGACCTGAACCATCGCCCACGTTCCAGCGAG
>Ga0307990_1000196_pt1 | contig 58823 bp, 47 predicted proteins | sample EllFjometagen129_FD_203168 | JGI IMG/M metagenome (GOLD analysis project Ga0307990, IMG submission 203168) | Marine microbial communities from Ellis Fjord, Antarctic Ocean - #129 | ecosystem: Environmental > Aquatic > Marine > Unclassified | place: Southern Ocean | collected 2014-10-08
ACAGATCCGGCATCAATGAAAAAGGCAACTCTTGTATCTCCCCCGGCGCGGAGAATTCCAATTAACAGGATCAGGTTTAAAGATCGGATGGGAAGTGAAATAGCCATTATCCCGATCAATTTGATAGTGAAATTGATTGTGACATCTGAAACCTTATACAATGTCAGCAGTGGGCTGGCAAACAAATACATAACAAATCCTAATAAGGCAGCTCCTATTGCCCCAAAAATCAGGTAATTTTTTGCATAGGTGGTTGCGCGATCGTTATCACCGGCACCGATCTGGTTTCCGATCATGATTGCGCAGGCATGGCCTAACCCGATAAAAATAACGAAGATGATCTTATCCAATGTGCCGGCGATATTTACTGCGGCAATGGATTCTGTTCCGATTCTTGCATAAACAATATTGTAGGTAGTGATTCCGAAAGACCAGATAATTTCTGTGGCGATCACTGGCAAGGTCGTGTTGAAGAATTTCTTTATGGGGATGATCTTGAAATTTATCAGCGCAGGAAGCTGGGCAGCGACCGGCAATTTTTTGCGATAGATGATCGTCAAAAGCATAATTACCTCGATCAGACGGGAAATGACAGTGGCGATTGCAGCACCTTTTACTCCCAGGGAAGGCAGGCCAAAATTACCCAGCACCAAGGCGTAATTCATCAACGTATTTAAGCTTAATGCCACTAAACTTGTGAGCAGTGGAAGCTTTACGTTTTCTGTGCTTCTTAGTACGAAGGCGAAGTTGTTTGTTATTGCTGTTATCACGTAGCTAAAAGCTACGATCTGCAGATAAATACTACCCTGGGTGATGACTTCTGGGTCTGTTGAATAAATGCTGATAACCTTAACCGGGAAGAGGATTGCTACCAGAGAAAAGACCAACGCGCCGCTAATACTCAACAATAAGCTGATTCCCAGAACACTATGGATACGTTCTGTGTCTTTCCGGCCCCAATATTGGGCTGCGAAGATCGCTGTTCCGCTGCCGATCCCAAAAAAAAGCAGTGACACCAGGAAAAAAACTTGGTTAGCCACCCCGACAGCAGCTACAGCACTATCTCCAAGTTGGCCGATCATCACGCCGTCTACCAAGTTCAGGGAAGCGAAAATTAAATTCTGAAGCATGATCGGAATGGCCAGCTTGAGCATGGTATTGAGGAACTTCTTATCACCAAACAACGATTTCATTAAATCTCCTGTTAGATCATTCAGTGCCTACCTGAATGCAATTTGAATATTATACTGTTTTTTTCTCATTGGTTTCTAGTTCAATACCATTTTTAGGTTATATTAGAATCCCGAAAGAAACGCTTCCGACTTGGCAAGTACAAAAACCGCGATTATAATTTTTATGTGGCAAAAAAGAAGGATCCCCGGGATTTATCCATAAATGAGCTGCGCAGGCTGCTGATCGAGAAACAACGCTCAGGCAGAAATGAGCGCATTGAACGCTATCGTGAAACAGGCAGGGTGGTCCGCCTGATCTCAGATGAAGACGAAACCTCATGGGAAGATATCAGGACCACATCGCCAGATGGAGAAGGCCCCCCTGATCCTGTAGTCGAGGAAAAAAAGAGAAATAAAAGAGTTGTGGATGGATTCCTGCTGGCTGTCGAGGTGCTGGCTGTTTTAGGACTGGTATTTGTGCTTTTTAACGGATTGGACATTCTCCAAGAATTGAACAGAGAAGTAGCCCTGGCATTGGAACAACCCACACTAACGGCGACGCCATTGATCAGAGCCGTAATTTTGCCAGGAGGTCACACGCCGCCTGATTCGCCTGGAGGGAGTAAGCCAAATATCCAAGAGATCCCGGAACATTTACGACCTGTTGTTCAATCTTACTGGGAAATCCCGATTCCAACGCCTGGCCCAAATCATGCTATCCGATTGCAAATCCCCAAGATCAACCAGGATGTCCCTGTAGTAGAAGGGGATGGGCCTGAACAACTGAAAAAAGGTGTTGGACATGCGATCTATTCTGTAAATCCAGGTGAGATGGGAAACGTGGTGTTATCTGCCCATAATGATATCCAAGGTGAGATCTTCCGGGACCTGGACCAACTTGATGAGGGGGATTTGGTAGTCCTGTTTTCGGAGAGGAAGAGCTATACATATGTTGTGGAAGATGTATTGATCGTTGAGCCGCACCAGGTGGAGTTCCTGGAATCCACAGATGAATCTATTGCAACTTTGATCTCATGTTTTCCGTATAGGATAGATAATCAAAGAATTATTGTTATCGCGCACCTAATTGATGGCTAGGGTGTTTTAGCATTCAACCTGCTTTTCAGTCAACAAGTTCATTGGTGAGCCAATTATCTATTTGACTAAATTGAATATTATTGTTTTTAAGGATTGAAGGGGCGAAATATCCATGACCACAGAAAGTCAACGTTCACCATCCTGGGGAACAACCACAAAATTAGTGATCGGATTAACTCTTGTTGCTCTTTTTGCCGGGATCTTTATTTACTATCGATCCATTGTCTCGTTGATAGTTCTGGCAGTTATCATCACTTACCTGTTTCAGCCGATCGTGGCTTTTCTAACCAGGAAAACTCGCCTGTCTTGGCGGATAAGTACGACCCTGGTTTTCCTTCTTTTCATTATTTTATTAATCGGACTATTAACGGGAGCTGGACTGGCGATCGCCCAGCAGGCAACTGGTCTGGTGAGGGTTGTTCAAGAATTTACTGAAAACCTACCTGAACTGGCAAACGATCTCACCAATTTCCTGGAACAGTACGGTATCGAAGATATCTTCAACTTGAGAGACCTGGCTAATCGGCTGCTGGAAACCATTCAACCGCTGCTGGGACAGGCGGGATCTGTGGTTGGTTCTCTGGCGACAGGTGCTGCGGCCAGTATTGGCAGGATATTTTTTATTGTATTTGTGGCGTATTTTATCTTATCTGAATCCCAACGGGTGGGTGAGATCGCTTTTGAACAGATCCCTCAATATGATTACGATATCCAGCGCATGACCCGCCAGCTCGGTGCGATCTGGGAATCGTTCTTCCGGGGTCAATTCATCATCTTCGTGATGGTTTTTGTAGTGTATCTGACCATCCTTTCTGCCTTGGGAGTCAGATATTCGATTGCCCTGGCAGCCTTGACTGGGTTGGCAGTTTTTATTCCATATGTTGGTTCGTGGACATCTTCGATAGTGATGGTGCTGGTTACGTTTTTCCAACCGGCTAACTATTTTGGATTGTTACCCTGGCAGTATTCTGTCATGGTTCTGGCAATATCGTTGATCACCAATTTTATTTTTGACAATTACATCACGCCACGATTTTTCGGGCGTACGTTAGACATCCATCCCGCCGCGGTGCTGGTTGCTGCATTGTTCATGGCCAGCTTAATGGGACTGGTAGGAATTTTCCTGGCCGCTCCGGTTGTTGCGACCCTCAAATTGTTGGGTATGTATATATTCCAGAAGATGTTCGATCTGGACCCTTGGCCTGATCCTGAAGAAGAATCGACCCCTGTGGAATTCCCCTGGTTCCGCTGGTCCAGGCAGCTGAAATCCTGGATCCAGAAGATTCAGTCTAGGAGAGAGGATTCAAAAAAGAAAAGTTAAAATAAAAAACCTGCTGAATATCACAGCAGGTTTTTTCCTATATCTGGATCAATTCCCTACATTGCTGCGCTTACAGGTGAATAGAGGATTTCCTGAATATTGACAATCTTCCGGCGCAGATTTTTATCCCTTTCAAGAAGATCTGTAATTTTATCGTGGCCGTACATCACCGTGGTGTGGTCTCGGCCTCCCAGGATTTCTCCGATCTTGGGCAGGGACAATTCACTCTCTTCCCGGAGCAAATACATTGCTACCTGCCTGGGGAAGGACACCCGCTGACTGCGGCTGGGACTCAATAAATCTTCTATGGATATTCCATATTCCTGGGCAATGGTATTGAGGATTTGTTGCGGTTCGATCTCTTTTGTTTCTGGCATCAAATCTGCCAGAGCATATTCAACCAGTTTTTCATCGAGGACCATGCCCCTCAGATCTGCATAAGCCCGCAGGCGAGTCATAGCTCCTTCAAGTTCCCGGATATTGGTCTGGAAGCGCTGGGCGATATTTTCCAGGATGGAATCTGGCATATCGAAACCCATTCGATCTGCCTTGGATTGGAGAATGGCTACCCGGGTTTCAAAATCAGGTGGCTGGATGTCGGCAGCTAACCCCCATTCGAAGCGATTGCGGAGCCTTTCCTCAAGGGTGACCATTGCCTTGGGCGGCCGGTCTGACGTCATCACAATCTGTTTATTCTGCCCGTGAAGGGTGTTGAATGTGTGGAAGAATTCTTCCTGAGTTGATTCTTTTCCCGCGATGAACTGAATATCATCAATAAGCAGAACATCCATTCGACGGTATTTTTCCCGAAATGCCTGGGTTGTGTGATTACGAATGGCCATGATCAGGTCATTCGTAAACTCTTCTGAAGAGACATAGAGTACTTCCAACTCCTGAACCTGGCACATATTACCAATTGCATGCAATAAGTGCGTTTTTCCCAATCCTACACCGCCATATAAAAATAGAGGATTGTAAGTCTGGGCAGGTTTTTCAGAAACTGCCAGGGAAGCAGCGTGGGCTAATCGATTGCTCGAGCCAACGACAAAATTATTAAAGTTATATCGGGTGTTGATTGAGACTCGTTGGGGAGGGGAGTTCTCAATTTGGGTAGTTTCTATGTTGGGAATATCGAGCAGATCAGATTGATCCTGCGGAGTTGGTCTTTTGGCACCGTTATTTATCACAAATGTGATTTCAACGGGGCGGTTCATAGTTCCGTTAAGCAGCTTGGTAATGGTGCTTTTTAAACGACTGTCCAACCAGTCACGCGCATAAGCGTTATGAACACCAATTTTAAAATCACCATCGGTTTCCGAGATCAGCTCTGCATCTCGTAACCAGGTATCAAAAGCTGCTTTTGGCATCTCTAATTGCAATTGGCCAAGAGCAGCTTGCCAAGCTTGCTTTCCTTCCATGTACTCCGTCCTCCTCACCTCTTCAAGAAAGAAGTATACTTGGTTTACGGATATCCCCTTCCGTAAGAACCAAGGCCTGATTAGACATCAGGATCATCTGTATTTGTTATCTAAAAATATCCCTATTGGGGGGAACGCTTCAACCCTAATTTTAATGGATGAAGGTGACATGGGCAATCCACCCCTCTAAATAAAATGAATTTATTAAGGTTAGTAAGCTTAAGGAATACGAATGGTATTCAGGGATTATTCCAGATACTACTTAAGGATTGTTTTTACGCTTGATTTGGGGTTAGGAAATTTAACAACCCCTACAGATGGGGGTAGTGATTAAACCCCATCTCCTATTCTTAACATATTCATAGAAGATAAAGTTTTCTTAATACCAAATAAAGCACGTCTACGTGAATCTCAGCTATCTGGGGGACTTTTATCACTCTCTGAGAACATTAAATATGGTCAGAAAAACTAAAAATCTTTAGCGATTTCACTGATCTCGAAAGGCTTTTCAAGATCTCCCGTAATGGAAGGGGCATCCGTCAAGGAAGATAACTCTATGTTAGAATTTGAAACATGGATGATAAAGGTTCGCCACCAGTAAAAACTTTCCTGCCCATAGCATCTATCCTTGCAATTCCCGGATGGAGTGTGCTGATCTATTTGGTCACTCAGACAGTTCCAGAACTGCAGAACCGCTGGTTATTTTATGCCGCCATAGTGATCACGATCACTGGATCTTCTTTTCCTGCAGTGGCGTACTTGAATAGGATCATAAAACCATTTGGGCCGGCCAATTTTGAGACGGTGATCAGGGAAGGGATCATGATCGGGCTTTACTCTGGGATATTGCTGTGGTTGAACAAAGGCCAGGTATTGAGTTTTGGTGTGGCGTTGATCCTGGCTGTAGGTTTAACCCTGGTTGAATTATTGATCCGGTTAAGAAACCGGAGTGCCTGGAGTCCAGAATCACAATGATAGATTTACTCTGGTATCTTATATGAACGATTTAAGCCAAATACCATCTGTTGACCAGCTACTTACTTCCAAACAGGGGCTTTCCATGGTGGAAAGTTACGGCCACCAGGCGACAGTTGATGCCGTCAGGACATGCCTGGACCTGGTCCGAAAGGATTTCCTTGAAAACGATTCTGAAGTTCCTGGTCTGGAAGAACTCTTAAAGATGATAGCTGAATTGCTGAATGACCGGTTAAAACCAACCCTCGTACCGGTTATTAATGCTTCAGGTGTGATCATTCACACGAACTTAGGACGAGCTCCTCTAAGTCGATCTGCGCTGGACGCGGTCAGGAATGTCAGCGGAGGGTACTCCACGCTCGAATTCAGCTTGGAAACAGGCGGGAGAGGTTCAAGATTAATCCATGCCGAATCCCAGTTCCAGCAGCTGCTGGGAGCAGAATCTGCACTGGTCGTGAATAATAATGCCTCAGCCGTGTTATTAAGTTTAACGGTATTAACCCGTGGGAAGAAAGTTATCATCTCCCGTTCCCAGCTGGTGGAAATTGGCGGAGGTTTCCGTATTCCGGAAGTTTTGCGACATTCGGGAACTGACCTTGTAGAAATCGGGACGACCAATAAAGTTCATCTTTTTGATTATGAACAAGCATACAGCGAAGAGACCAGAGCTGTGATGAGAGCCCATTCTTCCAATTATTCAATTGTTGGTTTTACCAGCGAACCCGAAATTAGTGAGATCATTGCCAGCGCCCATCAAGCGGGATTGTGGTTTTTTGATGATCTGGGTTCAGGGGCTTTGCTGGATACCAGCATCTATGGTTTGAAACACGAACCAATGGTTCAGGAATCGCTGGTTGCCGGAGCTGATCTGGTTTGTTTTTCGGGAGATAAGCTCCTGGGTGGGCCCCAGGCGGGGATCATCCTGGGTCGGAAAGAATTGATAGATCAATTGAAGGTCCATCCTCTGGCTAGGGCGATCCGGGCAGATAAGATGGCACTTAGCGCGCTTTCAGCTACACTCGATCATTATATTAAAGGAGAGGCACTTTCTGCAGTTCCTGTCTGGCAAATGATCTCGGCTGACAAAGAAACGATAAAGTCCAGGGCGGAAAAATGGGAAGAGACCCTGAAACTAGGGAATGTTATTGAGGCCCAATCCATGGTTGGAGGAGGTTCCCTTCCTGGAGAGACTCTCCCAACTTATGTGTTGGCTATTGATGTGGAACATCCTAATCAGCTGCTGGAGATCCTTCGCAATGGATCACCTTCTGTGATCGGTAGGGTAGAGGATGATAAGGTATTGTTGGACCCCCGCTCAGTGCTTCCTGAAACGGATCCGGATTTTATAATTGCATTGAAATCAGCATGGAGTCACTATGAAAAATGATCTCTCTCAAATTATGGAACGGGAAAATATTGATGCGCTTTGGATCATGGGGTCAGCCTCCCATAACCCGTCCATGACCTATTTCACCGGTAGTGCCCATGTCAGTGGGGCGGACTTGTTCCTGATCAGGGGAAAGGAGCCAGTGATCTTCTGTAATGCCATGGAACGGGAGGAAGCAGCATCTACCGGTTTTGAGACAATAGTTACTGCTAAATACGGGTTCCTGAAGATATTGGAAGATTCCCGGGGAAACCTGATGGAAGCTGGTGCTAAACTCCGCAAAATGATGTTCGAGGAAATTGCCCTGACAAGTGGGCGAGTTGCGATCTACGGTAAGGTGGAAATCGGCCCTATTGTGGGTGTTTTAAAATTCCTGGAAAAGATGCTGCCTGAGATCGAGTTTATTGGTGAGGGCGCAGATTCTATCCTGTTGGAAGCCCGCGCAACCAAGGATATTCATGAGATAGAACGTATCCGTGAAATGGGAAAGATCACCACAGAAGTAGTAGGGAAGACAGCTGCCTATCTCCAATCCTGCCAGGTGAATGAAGATGAGATCCTGCTGAGGAAAAAAGGTGAGCCTCTCACAATTGGAGCCATGCATATCAAGATCAATTATTGGCTGGCAGAATTGGGAGTTGAGAATCCCCTCGGTTGTATTTTTGCGATGGGACGGGACGCAGGTATTCCGCACAGCGCAGGAACTCACGAGGAACCGATCAGACTGGGAAAAACAATCATATTTGATATCTATCCCCAGGAAAGCGGCGGTGGGTATTTCTTCGATTTTACAAGAACCTGGTGCCTGGGCTATGCCCCGGTAGCAGAGACTGTGATGTACGAGGATGTAAAAGCGGTTTATGAGACCATTATGGATGAGATGGTGATGGATGAGCCTGCAGTGAAATTCCAGGACCGGACCTGTGAGCTCTTCGAGGCCCGTGGTCACCGAACCATACGTCAGGATGGCCAACTGGAATCCGGGTATGTTCACAGCCTGGGACATGGATTGGGTATGGATGTTCATGAACGGCCCTGGTTCAGCAAGCGGGGTAGTGATAATGATCTATTAGATGCAGGATCGGTGGTTACAATCGAACCGGGGTTATATTATCCGGAGAAGGGCATGGGATGCCGCTTGGAAGATTCGGTTTGGGTTCGACCAGATGGAATAATGGAAATATTGGCAGATTACCCATATGACCTGGTGCTGCCGATGAAATATTGGACTGCATAAACTTTTAGAATATGATGCAAGATCAGGTGGTACTATGAGCGAAAATCAAATCGAGGAAACTTCCCGGGAAAGCCTGGAAAACCCGCTGGCGCGGATTTTGGGTATTGAAAGTTCCTGTGATGAAACAGCGGCATCAGTTGTGGAAAACGGGCGAGAGATCCTTTCCAATGCTGTGGCCTCCCAGGTAGACTTGCATGCCCAGTTTGGCGGCATCTTTCCAGAAGTGGCCTCAAGACAGCATATCCTTTCCATCTACCCCATAGTTGATCAAGCTCTCAAAGATGCTCACTTAAAACTATCTGATCTCGATGGTATTGCTGTAACTCGTGGTCCTGGTCTTCCAGGATCCCTGGTGGTTGGTATCAATATGGCAAAAGGATTGGCCATTGGCAGTGGCTTGCCATTGATGGGCATCAATCACTTGGAGGGGCATCTTTATTCAGCCTGGCTTGGGAAAGAGGGGAAGAAAATGAAGAAGGCCCCGAAGTTTCCTCTCCTGGCATTAATTGTGTCAGGTGGACATACTGAACTGATACTTATGAAGGATCACCTTGTTTACGAACGCCTGGGTGGGACACTGGATGACGCTGCCGGGGAGGCTTTTGATAAAGTCGCCCGATTACTGGAACTGGGATACCCGGGAGGCCCTGTGATCCAGGAAGCTGCCCTGGATGGAGATCCGAATGCTTTTGATTTTCCGCGCTCCTGGTTGGATGACAGCTTTAATTTTTCCTTTAGTGGTCTGAAAACTTCTGTGTTGCGGACGGTACAGCAGCTAGAAAAACAGAAGAGTAAGCTACCAAAAAAGAATCTGGCTGCCAGTTTCCAGGCGGCTGTGGTTGATGTTTTATTCCAGAAAACTTTGCAAGCTGCGGAGAAATTCGGTACAAAGGATATATTGATCGCAGGTGGTGTTTCCGCTAACCAATCTTTACGGGAGCAGTTCAAGGGGCAGAAAAAATTCAATGTTCATATCCCACCCCTGTTCCTGTGCACAGACAATGCTGCTATGATCGCTGGTGCAGGCTGCTTCCGGTTCCATGCCGGACAGCGGGACAATCTTGAAATGGATGCTGCCCCAACCTGGTCGATCTCTGATCTTTAATTATTCACCACTTTTACTGGTTTATCAATTTAATTAGAACCTACCGGAGGTGGATGATGACTGATTTAAGTAAATTCCTAACAAAGATAAAAACAGCTCAATGGATCCTCATTGGAGCTGGGATACTATCCAGCGTTATTGCCTTATTGATCGGTGTGTCAGATAATCCCCCCGGCATTGTTATCCTCTATATCGGACTGACCTGTCTGGCCGGGGCATGGGTATGGAACTGGCCTTCACCCCGAGAATTCTGGATCCTGCTGCTGCTCTCCCTGGCGGCTTTTCCTGTTGGGGTTGTGATGCATAATCTTATTTATGCTCTGGGAACACTGGCGGAGGGAAGCCGGATACTGACAGGGGTCCTGGGTTTCTTCGGCGGTTTTTTCTTCTTGGTTGCAGTGATGGCTGTCGGACCTACAGCGCTGGTAGCTTTGGTAGGTGGTGTCTATTCCAGTTGGCAGGGAATGACCCGTCTGACATTGATCAATCGCAGTTACCGGCGATTTATTCAAAAACATCAAATCAAAGATAAATGGCTGTATCGGCTCCTACATCTGGCCAGGCAATCTGCATCAGGAGCCAACTTGCAGCCGTTGAAATTCATCCTTTCGAATTCTGATGATAAGAATGAACTGATCTTCAATACACTCTCTTGGGCTGGATACCTTAAGGGTTGGGACGGTCCAGAAGAAGGGGAGAGGCCATCCGCTTATATCATCCTTCTAGGTGATATGGACCTTGACAAGAGCTTTCAATATGATGCAGGCATCGCCAGTCAGAGCATCACTCTGGGCGCGGCCGAGTTGGGATTAGGTGCCTGCTTGATCGGTTCGATCAAGAGGGATACCTTGAGAAGCGCATTAGCTATTCCGGAAAAGTATGAGATCCTGCTTGTGATCGCCCTTGGTAAACCAGCAGAACAAGTAGTGATCGATGATGTCGATGAGAATGGGGAGATCAAATATTGGCGGGATGAAAAAGGGGTCCATCACGTACCTAAAAGAGGATTAGAAGAGGTGATCCTGGATATTTAAAAAAATCAATCCGTACTAAAAACAGGAGGATACCTTTCCTCCTGTTTTTTTTTGGTCCTTTATCTCCACTAAATGGAGTTGTGTCTTTTGAGGTGGCACTAGTCAAGATTTGCGTCAATAGCAATTCGTTTTGGTTGTGTTCCAGGTCTTCCTGGTGAAACTTCTGTGAAATTTAATTAGTATGGCTGAAATCCAGGTCAATAATACCTGGACTGTTTGTTTTAAGATCAAATTTCGCCCCCGGTAGGTGTGAGATACTGTATAAGAATAAACCGGTGTCTGATTATTGATTAGAAGATATTTGGTTCTAGTCCTGCCAGGGCCATTTAGTCCCGCAGAATAGCGGGAATTTGCATAAATTGAGGTTGGTGCAGTTTCTATACAGGTCGCGACGGGTTCAAGGAACCTGACAATGCCTATGACAAGGAAAATAGATTAGAAGAAATAAATCTACCGTTATTTTAATTTCATAGAATGTTGGTAAGAAGAAATAATGTTAAAATAAGTAGAAAAGGTAACGGCTAACTATGAAACTGGACCCGATCCTCAAAACCAAGTTATTTATTCCTCCACTCCATGAAGGACTGATCTCTCGTCCCCGGCTGACAGATCTCCTGGATGCCAATATACGCAATAAGGCCTCCTTCATATCTGCTCCGGCTGGTTTTGGCAAGTCCACACTACTTTCGGAATGGGCTTCAAGTGCCGATATGCCCGTGTGCTGGGTTTCTCTTGATCCCTCCGAGGATGATCCGGTCAAATTCCTCTCTTACGTAATAGCAAGTGTGCAGACAATCTGGGATGATCTCGGGGAGTCGATCCTCAGTGCGCTGCGTTCTCCTGGTTCTCCTCCGATTGACTACCTTATGAAATCCTGGATGAATGAGATATCAGAATACGCTGATGCTTTTGTGCTGATACTCGATGATTTCCACCACATCAAAAATCAGGAAGTGCTGGACCATCTGGTTGATCTGATCGATCACCAACCACCTCAACTGCATCTCCTGATTGCCAGCCGGTCAGATCTGCCGATCTCCTTTTCCCGGATGCGAGGTCGGGGAGATATCGGCGAGATCGACATCTCTGAGATGCGTTTCACCATTGAAGAATCGGTTTCTTATCTGCAAGGCCAGCTGGGAGACCGGATCACAGGGCAGGATGCTCGTATCCTCAGCCAGCGGACCGAGGGGTGGATCGTCGGTCTTCATATGGCGGTGCTTTCAATGCGCTCCTGTGAAGATATTCCTGGCTATGTGGCCCAGTTCTCTGCCGCAGACCGCTATATCACCAACTATCTACTCGATGAGATCCTGCTGCGTCAGCCAGAAGAGGTGAAAAACTTTTTGCTGATGACCTCTATTCTGGATAAGTTCACTGCACCTCTATGCGACTATATCACGAACCAGTCGAACAGCCAGGAGATCATCGATATACTCGTGCAAAGCGGGATGTTCACCATTCCGTTGGATACTACCAATACCTGTCACCGTTATCACCACCTGTTTGCCGAACTGCTCCAAACCCGGCTGATGAATACTCCTCCTTTCTCAGTAGAGTCACTGCATCGCAAGGCTTCCGACTGGTATGCTGATCAGGGTCAACTGGAGGAGAGTATTTCACATGCTTTTGCTATTCAGGATTACCCGCTTGTAATGAGGCGGATCGAAAATTCTCTCGACCAAATCATGGCCGAAGGAAAATTTCGAAACTATCTCAACTGGGTGGATCTTATTCCATCGAAATTTTTGGATGAAAAGCCTCGAATAAAGATTGTGGAGATTTTCATGCTTTACGAGATGGGGCGTTTCGAAGGATGTAGAGAAAAAATTGCAGAAGTTGACGGTCTTCTTGGACCATTTCCTGAAGAGATTGACTCCTGTACCAGGGATGAATTAATTAACTTTGGCATTTTTGCATCAATTCGTACCATCATTTTTGCATCAAGTGATTTCAATATTGAAGAAACATTTAGATATGCTTCTATTACAAGAACTCTATTACCAGAAAGCTACAACTATTGGCTTGCCTTGGCCAATGGGGCTATACCATTTCTATACCGAGCATTAGGAAATTATGAAAAGTTCTTTGAATTTCATATTAAGAGACTCTCAGAGGTGTTGGATGCTGGGTTTTTATTTCTGGCCTTTATTAACTATTCTGTACTGACCAAGGCGTATCTGGAAACCGGAAAATTGAAGATTGCACTTATAACTTGTGAAAAAGCCATTGATCTTGATAGAAAGCATGAAACTAGTTTGCCCTTTGCTAAATATGCCTATATTTTGATGGGGCAATTGCTATACGATTCCGGCCAATTGGAGATTGCAGAATCTTATATAGAAAGAGGCCTGGAGCAAGTAATTCAGCATGGAGAAGCTTTTTCTATCATTGAAGGTTATTCAACTTTAATCCTGATTCAATTTGCTAATGAAGATCATGATCAGGTAATTGCTTTGATCAAGGAAATGAAACGTGTGATTCGCGAAATCCCTTCCAATCAGAATTCATTACAAATATTAAATATTTGGGAAGCCAAATTTAACCAGATGCTTGGAAATTGTGATCGGGCAAATTTGATACTGGAGAAGGTGTTGCTCGAGGATTTTGATGATCAGCTCATGTTTGAAATTGGGAGCTTTTCTTATGTAGGTATCTATCGGGTTTCACAAACCCCAATCAGAGTTTATCTGGATTTTCTTGAACTTACCAAAGCAAGGATCTGTCTCTGTCAAAGTGATAATACCTCTGGCGTTAAGATCATTGATAAGCTCTTGGATCGAATCGAAGTGGGAGGGAATAGCCGGTATAAAGTAGAAGCCCTCATCATAAAATCTCTGCTGCTGCTGCATATCAATGAAAAACAGCAGGCCGTGCTCACGTTTGAGGAAGCAATTGCGCTATCGTCAAAAGAGGGTAATATCCAGGTTTTTCTCAATGAAGGTATTGGAATTCATCCGTTGATTGATGCTGTGAGAGAAATTCCTACCGGAGATATTGATGAGAAGTTATTTGTTCTAACATTATGGGAAAATCTGCAAGGAAAATTAAGAGAGCAGCAGGTAAAGTTAGAAAATCATCTTGTGAAATTAACTCCCAGAGAGGTTGAGGTTTTAACCAGCCTATCCTCTGGAATTTCCTATTCGCAGGCTGCAGAGGAGTTATCTATCTCTCGGAATACATTAAAAACCCACACAAAACGGATTTATCAGAAACTCGGTGTCACCAGTTTGCTACAAGCCTTAAATCAGGCAAAACAATTAGGATTACTATAATCAATTTGTCACCCTGTGGGGCGATACGAAACCAGCAAAGAAAATCACCCTGGGGGGTGTTTGAAAATGGGTGTGGAGCAAATATACTTAGATAAATATTGAATATTTAAGGAAGACCGGTGAGAATCCGGCGCTGTCCCGCAGCTGTGAATGTCAATGCTATGCATTGACAAAGCCAGATACTTGTTAGGGCAAAGGCCTCGAGAGAAGGGTTCGCTGCATTTATGCAGCGATTATTGTTTAATGAGTCATTTAGAAAAGGAGTAAAAGAATGGGAGATCAAACCGAAAAGAAAAAACTCTCCCGAAGAGATTTTCTCAAAATGGGAGGGTTGGTGGGTGTTGCTACCCAGGTAATCGCCGTCCCAGCTTTAGGCTTCAAAGAAGCCGCGAGCAAGGAATCCCATACAGGTTGGGAATCGTTTCATGAGGAGAATACGCAATTCTTCAACCGTAAACCCTTTGAACTCAAAGGGGGGATCGATGAACTGTATGAGAAAAACTTTCCAACTACAGGTCCAAATTCCCGACCTAACCAGATGGTAGATATGCCGTTTGTTCGGCAGGATCGTGTAATGGGAGCTATTGCCCAAAACCCGGAATGGAAGCCAGAAGATGGAAGAGAGGCGTTGAATTTGGGCCCTGACCTGGATGCTTATTATGCCCACTATGAGGAAAGAGGGCAGAACCGCTTCACTGACGATATCACTGTCCCAACGGTGAATATCCCAGCCTGGGTGGCAAATCACGAAACCTATGATGACCATTTCGCTCTATCACTGGCTTATTTTGGGGCATGGAGTGAGCACGCCGGGTACCCGCCAGAGATCACTGAACCGCCAGATGTAACTGACTATCGATACTTCGAGCATGGCCATGCTGTTGATATCCGTGAGGTTAACAAAGCACGAGATGAACGTGGCATGCGGCTGAAATTTAAAAGCCCCGAACACGCAGCTGAACTGATCAAAAAAGCTGCTCACCTGTATGGTGCTTCTGTTGTCGGTATCACTACTATGGATCCAAAATTCGCCTATTCCTCGATTCGGGGGATGGGTCCGTCAAAGGATGCTGCTCCAGTTGAAGATGCTTCAGATGAAGATGCTGCAGCGGCAGCTGCCGCTGCCGCTGGTGGAGGCGCAGCTCCGGAAGGTGGCATGCCCCAGATGGGTGATGATCCCGTTCCGGAACACTGGAAATTTGTTGTTGTTCTTGGTGTTCCGCACGAATGGGAACAATTCGTTTCAAATCCCCAATATGGCGATAGCCTTGATGCGTACAATCGCGCGCGGATGGCTGGTTGGCGTTTGGCTAACTTTGTGAAGAGATTAGGGTATGCTTCTCGCTGGCACTGCCCCCCAATGAGTTACGACATGGTTGTGACACCTTTTGCTGTGCAGGCAGGTATAGGAGAATGGGGACGTTGTGCATGTGTCATTTCCCCTGAACTAGGTGGCAATGTCCGCTTCTCAGTCGTCACCACCGAACTTGAAATGGCGATCGATCAGCCAATCGATATCGGTGTTACGGATTTTTGCAAAGATTGTAAGATCTGTGCTGAAGTCTGTCCATCAGCTTCAATCAGTTTTGCAGATAATACAGAGGGAATTAATTCTCGAGGTATTGAACACTGGGATATCAACAACTCAACTTGCTACGGATATTGGATGGAATCGATGGGGCCGATTGGCTGCCGTCTGTGCATCGCCGCCTGCCCCTACAGCCGCAAGGACAACTGGGTGCATGGCGTGGCGCGTGTGCTTGATCCAATCGACCCGACAGGTCTCTTCAACGACTCGTTGATTTGGATGCAGAAGACGCTATTTGATGCTCCAGAAGCATCCGAATACAAGCGTCCTCCAGATGGCTGCTTTGCCAGCTATAGACCCGCTCCGGATTGGTTAAACGTCGAAAACTGGTTCACTATCACCCCGCCAGATCCACACGATCTGTGCAATTAGCAGGAGGTACCCATGTTTTTTGGTGTATTTGATTTTACATTTGTAGTTTGGCTGATCGTCGGCGCTGTTTCCGTGCTGGTGGTGATGGGAGCCATAGAATGGTTCAAAGATGCAGGGATCACCATGTCCTGGTGGAAATGGCTGGTCAGTGTTGTCTGGTATATCATTTTTTTGATGGGTATGGCTGCCCCTTTCACCCTGATGGGCGAAGGTGAGGCTGCTGCAGGCTGGAAGATGTTGCTATTCACCCTGCCTGTGCTCATCATTACAGGTTTTGCTGTCTATCGAATCCTCAAGATCGGAACTGAGAAGAAAAAGGCGTAAAAACCTACTTTTAATAAATGGAAGGGCGCTGTTTGTGCGCCCTTCCTAAAAATGATGGAGTTATTATTGGTATGAAAGTTGATAAGAAAGATCTTGTAGAGCAAGCTCTCACACAGTTTGCTAACGGAGAGGTAAAAGCTTCTTTGGAATCTCTTGATCAGGCCATCAGCATGGCGGATGAACAGAACGATCTGCTACGAAAAGCCAGAGCTATGGGAAAGAAGGGTGTTGTGTTGCTAGAAACCGAGCAACTGGAAGCTGCCCACCGCTGTCTGGAAGAAGTGCTGGCACTCTCTGAACAATTGGATAATCGTGAATTAAAAAGTGATGCCCTGAGCAATCTTGGCCTGACCTTAACAGCCATGAGCGATCCAGGACATGGTCTACTCAGGCAGCAAGAAGCCACCATTATTGCCCGCGAAACCGAAAATCCCCGCCAGATCATGGCGCATCTCGGTCTGCTGGGCCATGCTTACATCGAGCTGGCAAATTTTGAGGAAGCCGGGAAGGCTTACATCGAAGCCATGCAGATTGCCAGGGAAATTGAAGACACTGACACCCAACGCGGATTTCTCAACAATCTGGGAGTGATTTTCGCCTACCTGGACCAGCACGAAAACGCTGTCAAAGCATTTTTGGAGCTTTCTGATATGGCGGCCCAAAGTGGTGATTATGTCCTAGCACTGAATGCAGAGAAAAATTTGGTCAAACATGCAATTGCGATGGGAGAAATTGAAGCGGTCATCACCCATTCCCGCCAGGGGCTGGACCTGATTGACACTCATTTTAAAAGTGCATCTGAACGCGAAGCTTTCGAAGAAATGCTCCTTGTGGGGCTAATGAGCAACAGCAATTACCCGCAAGCAAAACAAGAACTGAAAATCATCATCAAAACGGCTGAAGAAGCAGGAGACGAGCAAAAATTGCTCAAGGTTGTTGGACAGTTAGCTGATGCACACTACGCTCTTGGAGATCTGGAAGCCGCCGAAAGAGAATATCAGCGAGCACTCGGACTATCCAAGCGGCTGCAAGATAAACCAGTTGAAGCTCGTATATTGGGTAGATTGGCAGCACTCGCTGCAGATGAAGAAGATTTGGAAAAATCCAATCATTATTTAATGGATGGACTAAAGCTAAGTGCGAACCTGAACGAACCGGAATTAATTGGTGAGCAGTACTACTTGCTGGCACTGAATAACCAGGAATTAGGTGACCTGGAAAAGGCAATAGAACATGCCCGTAAATCAGTGGAAGCGTATATGGCAACAGGTCTCGAAAATCCCGGAATACAGGCAAGAATGTTGCTGGAAAGCTTGCAGCCCTAGAAATTATATCCAGAACAAATTGCCATTATTTGGTCATTAGTCCTTCCTGGTTTATCCCCGGCGTGGTCTAACATCCTACTCAGCACTAAAAACCGAACATTTCGGGAAAAATGTCACCCTGAAGGGCGATAAAAAGAATCCGAAGAAAATCACCCTGGGGGGTGTTTTCGATTTGGGGTTGTACTAGTATCCTAGAGAAAAGTCTTATTTTTGAGGAAGTCCGGTGGTCATTTTCTGAATGAGAGTCCGGCGCTGTCCCGCAACTGTGATCCGAATTGATTCGGTGAGCCAGATACTCAACCTTGTGGTTTCTCGCGAGAGGAATGCCGACATTAGTCGGCATTTTTTAATTAAAAGGAGATGATTATGGAAAAGAAGGGACCAAGAAAAACATTTCACCATTCGACTGTGAGCCGCAAGGACTTCATGAAAATGATGGGCCTGGGTTCGGCCGGCTTAGGGGCCGCGGCGATGGGTCTCATGCCTGAAATGAACTTCGCAGACCTGGATGATATGAAGAGCTCAAAATATTCCGATCGCAATCTTCCCTTCTGGGTGAAAGAAGTTGACGAACCCACAGTGGAAATTGATTGGGATATGATGGAAATATTTCCTGGAATGCAAAACACCATGTTTAACCCTATGGTATTTGGTCTGGAGGATGCGCAGGCGAGCAATAAAAAATATATGGCCAAAGTTCTCGGCGATATCAATAATAAAACTCCCGGCTATTCGATTCAAGATCATGCCCTGAATGCAGCTTCTTGTTATGGTTGGCAGGATGGAATATTTCAAGCTCCATGGACAGGCCCTTTACATCCTCCAGCAGATTTAACCGGATTTGAACACCCCTCGGCTTATGCTACCCCGGAAGAAATGGGTGTACCTAAGTATGAAGGAACCCCGGAAGAGAATTCCAAAATGCTGCGGGTTGCTGGCCGAGTCATGGGTGCAGCCGATATGGGGTTTGTAAAACTGGATGAACGCACAAAGAAGCTCCTCTATGGCAATATTGTATTTAAGGATGTTGAAGAAGGTTATTCGGATCCAGAAAAACATATCAATGTTTTGCCGAATAAGGATCTATGGGTGATTTGCTCTGTCATTCCACAATCACTGACCATGGGGCAATATACAGACAAGATGAGCTGGGCTGGCGCCAATGCCTTTGCCTATTCCCGGGCCAATATCTATGCAAGCAGGATCAAAATGTTCCTGCAAGGATTGGGGTACCAACAGTATGGGTCAAACACCGCAGATGTTGGACGCGCGGTTGGCTTTGGTGTCATGGCTGGTCTGGCTGAATATTGTCGCGCCACTATCATGGTCAGCCCGATGTTCGGCACAAGCTTTAGGACAGTCATGCTGACAGTCACAGATCTTCCTCTTGCGGTGACAAAACCGATTGATGCAGGCATCATGAAATTCTGCAGAGTCTGCAAAAAATGTGCTGAAGAATGTCCATCTGGTGCGATCAATATGGATACAGAACCTTCATGGCCGGATTGGGAACCGGGTGAAAAACCTCACTTTGCTCGAGGGATCAAAGGATGGTTCCTGGATCCCAAGAAGTGCCTTTCCAACATGTTCAGCGGGGAACCAGATTGCAGCAGATGCCAGGTTGTCTGTCCCTTCAATAAATATGACAGTGCAGTAATGCATGATCTTATTAAACTGTCTATTAGCGCTGCGCCGGCACTAGACGGCGCGATCCGAAAACTGGATGATGCGTTCGGGTATGGTAAACAAAAAGGTGATCATCTTTGGGATAAAGATCCCTGGGATGTTCCGCTATTCGGCTTAGATTCTTCACGGTCATAGGGAAGGTGTAAAATGAGATTAATTAGTTGGACTTGGTTCTGGTATATGTTAATCGGATTCCTGCTCGGTGGGGGAGTGGTTTATCTGTGGAGTTATTTGAAGGACAAAGCGGAAAAATTGGTTTGGTATGAATGGGTTTTGTTTATCCTGGCTGGTCTTACTTTTGTGATGCTTGGACAAACATTTATTGCATCCTTAAAGGAAGGAGAAATTCAGGCAGCATGGATGTCTGTGGTGTTCTTAGGAGTACCAATTATTATCATGATGGTTGGCTCAATGAGATCTCTTCTTTCACGCACATCGAAAGGGTAAAGCTCTCCTTTTTTCTTTATCATGCGCCAGGGGTGAAAGCCCCTGGCACATGGCTTAAAACAAACGTAATAATATGCCAATTTACGGATACATCTGTCAGGATTGCCACCAGAAATTTGAAGTTATTCGTCCGTTCTCGAAGGCGGAAGATTCTCCCCCGCCCTGTGAATTCTGCGGCAGTACGCATGCCGATCGCGAGCTGAACACTGTTAACGTCGTTTTTGGTGCTGGTTTTCAACCCAGGAGTACAGCAGGGGGCGGCTGCAGTTCCTGTTCGTCGGCAGGTTCCAATGCCTGTAACACCTGTGATGGATGACGATAATAATATCTAGTCTGCAGTAGCCGCGCAAGCCGAAGAATTCTTTGTGTAGGATACAACTCTTACCGCAGAACTGGATGATAAAAGAAATAGAATCGGTTTATTGAGAAATTTTGGGATTATTAAGAAACTTACTGGTGTATAAGAGGAAACGGTGGAGATTTTCGGGACTGTTTTGGAAGGATTACAGACAATCGATAGGGGTCCAGAGGTTCATGCTCAGGGGATTCACTATCTCACCCATGTCTACGAAACAATTAATTACTCCGGAAACATCATCAAATTTGACCACCAGTCATTGATGATGTAACAGGAGAACAACGCAGAATAAGCGGAAAAAGTAAAAACACTTCTTTCCTTATTATTTCTAGCGTTAGTCAAAAAGTATTAAATTTGATGAGGTTTTATAAGTAATGACGGAAATGATGAAAAAATTATCCACTGTTGAGAGAAGACAGCGCATTGAACGTATTCTTGGCATACTGGCAATTGTGACTCTAATTATTGCCTGGATCATCGGGGCATTTGGGTCAAGATCAAATATCATGCCGGCAATTAACAAAGCAATACCTGAAGCTGATCACTTTAGTCATTATCAGAACCATGGTAGCGAAATTTATTTCGCCTGGGCAGATTCTGGCGAAGAAGTGCTCCTGGGATATGTTGCTCTGGGAGAAGGGAATGGGTATGGCGGCCCAATGCAAATGGCTGTAGCAATATCACCCGAAGGGGAAGTGCTCACTGCTGAAATTATTAGCCATAAAGATTCACCTTCATGGATGAGTCGCGTTCTGGAGTCCAGCCTCATCGCAGATCTGGCAGGAAAATCATATTCAGATTCTTACGAGATCGGTAATGATATTGACGGGGTAACGAGCGCGACCTATACATCCAGAGGGATTGCTGCTGCTGCACAGGATGCAGCCCGCAAGATCGCTCTAGAGGAAGGCTGGCCAATAACAGCAAAGCCGAATCCCAAAATTGTATTTGGTATCCCAGAGATTTCTCTACTGGTACTCTATGCCGTTGGGTATTTTGGGCAAAAATCCGGTTTCAAATATAAGAAGCAGGCTCGTTGGGTATCCATGATCGTCGGTATGGTTGTATTAGGGTTCATGTACAACAGCCCATTGACTTTGTCCTACATCAATAAATTATTGCTGGGATTTTGGCCGCAATGGCAAACCCACCTTCACTGGTACATTTTAATTGGAGGGATATTATTTGTCTTTACAGTTGATAACAAAAACCCTTACTGTGAATGGTTCTGCCCCTTCGGAGCTGCCCAGGAGTGTTTGGGCGCAATTGGCGGAGCAAAAACCCGTTCTCCTGGTAAGTACCGTACTTTCTTGAAGTGGCTTCAGCGCGGATTAGCATGGAGTGCCATTTTCTTTGCCCTGCTGTTCCGCAACCCGGGTTTGACGAGCTATGAGGTTTTTGGAACGCTATTTGATTTTGTTGGTTCAAATTTCCAATTTGGACTCCTGGGTTTAATTTTAATTGCATCGCTATTCATCCGCCGTCCGTGGTGCACATATTTATGTCCCCTTCGCCCGGTGGAAGGATTTATTAGAATGATTAGAAAATGGATTATAGGATTATGGCCGAAAAGAAAAAAAACCGCTTAAAAGAGATGATGCCGAACATCATCCTGATATTAGTGATAATCTGCTCAGTACTGATAATCATGGAAGTTTCATCTCCTATATCTGCGGAATTGGAAACATTTAATGAGCAAGAAGTAATTCAATCAACAATTGTGCCCCCGAGTGGGCCAAGTCCCACCTATCCGCCGGATATTACACCAGCGTCTGGCTATTAGATGGGATCTTAAGAGGGTTGAAATGAGATGAAAAATAACATAATTTCAAGACGAAATTTTATCAAGATCAGTGCTGTTGCTGGGAGTATGTTGGTTGGCGGCAAGCTGCTATTTGATCTAGCTAAAGATGAGTTCTTCACTGTGAAGGAATCCCGCTTGCTGATGGGCACAATCATCAATTTGGCGGTGGTAGCTGAGAGTAAATCTGCCGGTGAAGCAGCGGTTGAAGCCACTTTTACCGAGTTGGAACGCCAGGTGGGCATTTTCACTCACCGCACGACAGAAAGTCCGTTGGCAGTTCTGAACAGAACCGGCAAGTTGGCCAATCCACCACTGGAACTGGTAGAGGTGCTGTACCAGGCGATGGCGATCAGCGAGATGACAAAGGGTGCATTCGATGTCACCATCAAACCGCTGCTGGACCTGTACCAGCAATCTCAACCCGAATTGCCCGGCCCAGATGTAGTTGAATCAGCGCTCAACCTGGTGGATTACACTCAAGTGTCTTTCTCCAGCGAACAGATTTCATTCAGGCAACCTGGCATGGCCATCACCCTGGATGGAATCGCCAAAGGCTATATCGTGGATGCGGGCACAGATGTGCTAACAAAAATGGGCTTCAAGAATGTGTATGTGGAAGCTGGTGGAGATCTGATGGCTTCTGGTAAGAAAGAGGGTAAGACACCCTGGAGGATTGGAATCCGGTCTCCTCGCGAAAATGTACCCGGTTTATTGGCCAATGTATCAATTGAGAACCAAGGCGTAGCCACTTCAGGTGATTATTTTCAAGCCTTCTCGTCTGATTTTTCCAATCACCATATTATCGATCCGCATACTGGATACTCTTCCCCTGAATTGGCGAGTGTATCGATTATCGCTCCAACGGTTGCAGCTGCTGATAGTTTAGCTACTGCTGTCATGGTGATGGGAAAAGAAGGTCTGGAACTTGTTGAGGAACTCCCACTTTGTGAAGCATATATTGTTACCAAAGGTGGTCTTGTTTTTAATACAGCCGGGTTTAATCTAGGTTAAAGGAGATATCAATGCCATTTAGATTAGGATCCACTGAGTTAATCATCATATTGGTGATCGTCTTATTGCTCTTTGGTGTAGGCCGGATCGGAAAGATAGCTGGAGAGTTAGGAAGTGGGATCAAAGCTTTTAAAGAAGGGATCTCTTCAGATAAAGATGGAGAGGACAAAGAATGAGTATAAAAGCCTAATTATCTCGAATATTTTATTACCTATAATAGAATTGATCTTAACAAAATTACTTTGAAAATTAGGGTTGTGATAAGAATTCTTCTCTCGAGTACGAATACCATTATTTTAATTAAAAACCTCATGAACTTATTCAGTTTAGCATGAGGTTTTTTATAAATTGAGTCGCCGATCCAGTGATTATAGGTGCAGTTGAGGTGCTATTAAATTGAGATGGATGATATCCAGGTCAATAATACCTGGATTTTTTGTTTTAAGATCAAATTTCGCCCTCAGAAGGTGAGAAAAACCTCAATTAAATAAGCCGGCGTCTGAATAAAGATCAGGTGGTTTTCTAACTGGAATCTATTTTGTCGAAGAATTATCTCTCCCATGTTGTAGATAGTCAGTGATTGGTAAGAACCCCGAGATAATCCAAAAAACAGCGAAGGGTAAAATCGGAACGGCATATCGCTGCCAGGGGATGAGATACAAAATAATTAAAAATAAACATATTGTTGCGAGGAGAATGACAATTAATGAGTTCTTCTTGGTGTTAGAGAATTTACTGAAATTCCTGAAATGATACACTATACCAAACAACGAGATGGTAAACAGGATCGATCCGACAATCAAGTTTCTTCCCCATGAGATAACCGGATTGCTGAAATATCTTCCTTTTTGGATCTCAATGTCCTCAATATAGTTTCCCACTTCCTCAGTTTGTGGCTCTGAAATGTAGATATTGTAAACTCCCGCTAGAAATTGCCTGGGTATGGATCTGATGCTAATGTCTGAGTCTCCCAGATGATCCTCTTTTTGCTTCTCGGATAATACTGCGCGTTCTTGAATGCTGATGTTAATGGCTCCTAAAGGGTTTTTCCAGAAGAATGGATTTAATAATGTTGTGAATAGAATAAAAATCACGAGTAACCTAGAGATCTGGAGCACGATCGTCTTAATGTAGTCTTTTGTTTTGGGTACCAGGCATGCTGAGAGAATTCCAACTGGCAATAACACCAGAGCAGTTTGTTTTGCGTTAAAGGCAATTGCAAGCGCTAATCCGATCAACCAGGCATTCTTATTATCCCGGGTGGATGCCCAGAGAAAAAAGGTCGTGCCAAATAACAGCCCAGATTCGGCCATCGCCCTGCGTGTATGCAGCAGCAGAAGGGGGTGTAATCCGAATAGCAAAATAGATAACAAGACCAAATGACTTGGCAGGAGTCGCCTCATACTAAAATAGAAAAGTAATAAACTTAATGTAAAAAGGAAAGATACTGAGATCCTTGAGATCAATAATTGGTCTGAATCCGGTAGAGATCCAGAGTTTACATTTTCCTCCCAACTTTCCGACCAATTCCAATCAGACTCTAGATCAGGAATGTCAAACAACAATCTGCCCGCACCGATCAAGTATCTGGTTAGCGGAGCGTCTATGGCACGATATCTGCTTTCCGTGCTGAGGGTTTGGTTTGGATGATAGGCAAGAGAGATTGGATCCGTAAACAATATCTTCAGATCTTTGCTCATGAAGATCTGAGTACTCTCATCTGGATGAAAGGGAACTGAAGGAAGACCCCAAAAGTAAAAGGCAGACATCAAGATAATTACCATGGGAATATACCATTCTATTTTCCGGTTCTTTTCCATTTATATTTTCCTAAATAGTTTTCAGAGTTTGCGACCACCATGTACAAGAAGTCATTATCGCTTTGGCGAAAGAGTTTTGGCCTTATTCACAAATTCTGAAGAACAAATATGGATCAAAATGCTAATATTGATTATTATATAATGATTCCTGAATAATCAATGGAAAAATACTATGAGTGAAATAAACTTAGATGAATTGACTGTTAAATATTTCAACTTTCTTGTTGAGGACTTTAATTTTGCCAGGGAGAACAACAAGTATATATCAGATAATGTTGTAATTGAAATTAGATATGGAAGATTTCAGCCCTTTGTTACAATAATGAAAATCAATGAACCCGATTTTACAAAACTAGGGATGAATTGGTTTTTCTATTATTATAAAGAAAATTTTGATGTTAGCTCTATACAGGCGAGTGATCTGGAAATCGCGACACAATTTATTTTCTACCCTCTTTAAAAAACACGCTGAAATTATTGTTAATAATATCCCCACCTAGTGGCTGCCTGTACAAAAATACCGGCTGGAAACCACGGAAAAGGATTTTGGAAAAAAGCTTGAGATGTTTAAGGAACTTTATGATTATGTAGATGAGAAAACCAATAGTGAGCCTTGAACAGTGCTTGATCGTTATCCTGATACGCTAATAAATATATCTCCTGACTAAGAAAAACTTAATGATTGATGATAATGATGTTCTTCAACACTTGAGCCCAGTGTGGCAGAAGAAAGCTAATTACGTGATCCATGCCCGATTAGAATAAGGTTTACCCAAGAAATGGGAGCAGCTCTGGGTAAATAAATTAGAGGACAGTTATTGTCAAATATGTTGGATACTCTTTGCAGTCTATGACCTGGCTTTAGGCGACCTGGTAGAGATCAATTCTGATAATAATTTGACAAAAGTGCATAAACATTCGGGGAATTGGACCATCCGGGTTTGGTTTGGGGATGTTAAAGAAGAGGATCGAGAATATGAAAAAGATCTTGTTATTGAAAAGGTAAGAAATAAATTAGAATGTCTGGTCGAGTGGCATTCAGCTGATATGTTAGCAATCAACGCCGAATCAGATCAGGCCGCAAAAGTTATTTTTATTAACGGGATCGTCGTCCATGGAATCGGATGAATAAAATCTACTTCCCCCTGTAATTGAACGATTTATATTATTATGAAAGTTATACTTCAACCTCACGTTTTTTCATCATCCTGTAAGCCAACCGGCCGCCCAGGAAAATACCACCCAGATCAAAAAACAGATCCAGCCAGCTGAATGCCCGGTAGATCAAAAATAGTTGGGAAAGTTCTTCCAGGGTAACAACCAGGGTTACCAATAGACTGCCAAGAAAGAAGTTCAGCGAGAGAATTTGGATTCTTTTGGACTTGAACAGTACGTTAACCAATAATGTAAGCATTCCCATTAGGAAAAAATGCCCGACCTTATCAAGGCCGGGAACGTTGAAGACTAAAGGAAAATATACAGGTCCAAGGCCTAGATTGGCGAAGACCACGATCACGACCAGGCTCATGATGAATAACCCGGTCAGCCACTTAATTATTCTCATTAAGCACTTGCATAATAGACTCGAAGCTGATCGGACCATCCCGGAGTATTTTCAGGTCTTCTCCGCTGCAGTCCAAAACTGTGGAGGCCTGATCGCCTGGAACAGGCCCTCCGTCCAGGATCAAATCGATCTTTCCCGCCAGCTGCTGCAGGACTTCATCGGCTGTTAGGGCGCTGGCTTCACCGGATAAATTGGCAGAGGTAGCTGCTAAAGGTCCGCTTTTCCGGATCAAGTCCCGAACCTGATCATGGTCGGGCAGGCGCAGACCGATAGTAGCAGAGGGGGAGAGGTTGTCAGGCAGATTGGGTAACGAAGGTAAAACGAGGGTCAAAGCCCCGGGCCAGAACCTATCAATGATAAGTTTGATATTAGGTGGTAATGGTGGCGTGATCTGGTCCAGATCACCCAAATCCCCAACCAAAATCGGGATGGCTTTAAAATCGGATCGTCCCTTTACGTTGTATATTTTCTCAATGGCATTTTTATTAAATGCAGAGACGCCTATGCCGTAAACCGTATCTGTAGGGAATGCAACCACACCGCCACCTTTTATAACAGCAGCAGCCTGGTTGAACACATCTGGATAGTGCAGGGAGAGGATCTCTGTTTTATTATTCATTTATTTGAATGGTCAAATAGCGGTCTTGACCTGCTAGATCCTGAGTGAGTTGGATAGTTATACCCGGCCAGACTTCCTTGGCAAGTGTGAGTGCGGAGGCTCCGCAATCCTCATCCAGCTCCAGAAAGATCGCACCGCCGGGATTAATGTGGTGCCCTGCTTTTTTCAGGACTTCCTTTATATAGCGTAATCCATCTTGTCCACCATCCAATGCCAATGTCGGTTCGGATTGAAAGACCGCTAGCGATTTGAGCTTGCCTGAGGGTATATAGGGTAAGTTGGCAACCAGCAGATCTATCGGCCTTGTGATTCCCGTAAAAAGGTCCCGCTCCAGAAACTGGATCTGAGGAAGGACTTCATGTTTGCTGGCATTTTCTTTGGCTACTTGAAGTGCAGGTAAAGATATATCGGTTGCGATGATCTGTAGGTCAGGAATAGATTTCGCAAGGGAGACAGCAATGCATCCAGACCCGGTGCCAATCTCCAGACAGGATCTCTTCCCGGGATTTGCCCGCAGCCAATCCAGAGCTAACTCGATCAGGCCTTCAGTTTCCGGGCGGGGGATCAATACATCAGAAGTGACATTAAAACATAGGTTAAAAAATTCCCATTCACCGAGCACATAGGGTAGGGGGATGCCATTCTGGAGCTGTTTAATTGCGGAGGTTATACTTTGTTTTTGAGCAGCTGATAATTCAGGAGAAGGGTGAGCAATGAGCGCGGTTTTAGACTTTCCGCTAATATGGCCTAATAGAACCAATGAGTCCAGGTAAGGCGATTCGCTGTAAGATTTTAGCTGTTCCTGAATTTGCTTCAGCATTGTTTTTGAGGATTCTATTCTTCTTCTTCGAATCCTGCTTCGGCGAGGCGTTTAGCTTCATCCTCTATGGCCAGTTCATCAATAAAGGGGTCAATTTCGCCATCCAGAACAGCGGCCAATTGGTGGACAGAAAAGTTTATTCGGTGATCCGTGATCCGGGATTGGGGGTAATTATAGGTCCGAATTTTCTCCGAACGGTCTCCGGAGCCAACCTGAGATTTACGATCAGCGTCCTGTTCTTGCTGGCGTTTTTCCTCTTCAATTTCAAATAATCGTGCTTTGAGAATGCTTAGCGCTCGCGCCCGGTTTTGTCCCTGTGAGCGTTCATCCTGGCATTGAACGACAATGCCGGTGGGTTTATGTGTCAATCGGATAGCCGTCGAGTTTTTCTGGACACTCTGACCTCCGGGACCGCCTGCTTTGTAAACATCCATTTGAATGTCGCTCGGTGGGATATTGATTTCATCCACATCATCAACTTCAGCCAGCACAGCCACTGTGGCTGTAGAGGTATGAATGCGCCCCTGGGACTCGGTTTCAGGTACACGCTGGACTCTGTGAACGCCGGATTCATATTTAAGTTTGGAGAATACATTTTTGCCCTTGATCAAAGCGGTTACTTCTTTTAAACCGCCCACACCGCTTTCATTGAGGGACATAAGTTCAGTTTTCCATTTCTGCCGCTCAGCATAGCGGCTATACATACGATAGAGGTCACTTGCAAATAACCCTGCCTCATCCCCGCCAGCACCAGCTCGAATCTCGAGAATGACATTACGTCCATCGCGAGAATCGCGGGGAACCAGCATTAGTTTCAGTTTCCCTTCAAGCTCGAAGATCTCTTCAGTGAGGCTTCCAATTTCCATCTCAGCAAGTTCTTTCATTTCCTGGTCGCCAGTTTCAGCCAGTAATTTTGCCCCTTCCAATTGTTCCAGATCTTTTTTATATCGTTCAATGGATTCAATAAAGGGATCCAATTCGGCTTTTTCCTTGCCGAGGTCGGCGGCCAGTTTATAATCATCACCCACTGTCAATAATTTCTGATTGACTTCATCGTAGCGGTTTTCAATTCCGGCTAATTTCTCTAATAACATTTTCATGAGGTCTTCACTTTAAATCTATTCTGGCGATTGCGGAGGAAATTATACCACTTCGACTCGGTGAGCTTCGAGGATAGGGAGTGTTCTTAAATCCGGTTTAGAATATATGTTTAATGTCTAAAATTTTTTAGATATCCAATTCAAAATATAAGAAAACTAATTTGTCCAGTGGCTCTACTTGCTTATAACCTTAAGCCTTAAACTCGATATCTTAAACAGCTGCTGATAAAGGAAACAAATAGAAATCAGTAAAGAGAATTCCTCGCTGAATCTTGCACACATTATCTGTTAATGCTATAATTCAGTCGTTCAAACCCCTCATTAAGGTCAAATTGAACCAAGTTTACCCCCATTCCCGCTTTTGCGATCATAAGTTGGTGTATTACGTTGGAGACACTTCCAACTAAATTCTAATTGTATTATCTACATATTAAGGTTACCCCTATAGAGAGAAAATATGGAAACAAAAGAGCTCTTAGCCAAACCTTTGGCTGAATTACGGCAGATTGCCGAGGAATTGAATGTTGACCGGGCCAAATGGCTCAAAAAAGAAGTACTGCTTTTGGAAATTAAGCGGGCTGATGCGGAACTAAATGGTCGTGAGGTCCGGGGAGGTATCCTGGAAATCATGAGTGAAGGAATAGGTTTCTTGCGGTCTGCCAACTATATGTCCGGCCCGGATGATATTTACGTTTCCCAATCCCAGATCAGACGTTTTGATCTGCGCAGCGGAGACTTGGTGATCGGCGATGTCCGCCCCCCCAGGAACACGGAAAGGCATTACGGCTTATTGAAAGCTGAAAGCGTTAACGGACTGGATCCCAATGAAGCCAAAAGACGCCCAGATTTTCACTCCCTGGTACCAATATTCCCGAATGAACGTTTTGACCTGGAAACTTCCCCACATATTACCTCTACTCGCCTGATCAACCTGATCACCCCGGTAGGGCGAGGTCAGCGCGGATTGATTGTATCTCCGCCTAAAGCCGGAAAGACGACTATCTTGAAAGAAATGACCAATGCTGTATCTTCGAAATATCCAAATATCCATCTGATCGTGGCTCTGATCGGCGAGCGCCCGGAAGAAGTTACGGATATGGACCGTTCGGTGGATGCAGAAGTTATCTCGTCCACTTTTGATGAGCCAGTATCCTCTCATGTACGGGTTGCTGAAATGGTATTGGAAAGAGCAAAAAGATTAGTAGAATCCGGAATGGATGTGGTGGTCATGCTGGACTCGGTCACACGTCTGGCCCGGGCATATAACCTGGTAGTCACCCCGTCCGGCAGAACACTATCTGGTGGTATTGACCCCTCTGCTTTATATCCACCCAAGCGATTCTTCGGTGCTGCCCGAAACATTGAGGACGGCGGCTCATTAACTATCATTGGCACCTGCCTGGTCGATACCGGTTCAAGGATGGACGATGTGGTCTACGAAGAATTCAAAGGTACCGGGAATATGGAACTCCATCTTTCCCGTACCCTGCAGGAACGGCGGGTGTTCCCAGCTATCGATATCTCGCGCTCATCAACCCGACGGGAAGAATTGCTGCTTGGACCTGACTTGACACCTCGTGTCTGGCTGATGCGCAGGATGTATGACCAGATGGTCTCAGATCCACCACATGGCGCGGGTATGGACCAGTCGACGGCAACAGAAACAATACTGAAGAGAATTAGTGAGACCAGCGATAATGAAGAATTCCTGGCCACATTGAACGACTAAATTACCACCCTGGTAGTAAAATATAGAAATGCGTAGGGACTTACTGCTTTCCTGGTTTTTATGGGTTGTGGCATTAATCTTTTTAGCTGGCGCCGGATATTTATCCTGGGTCAACTATTTTACAGATCAAGAGATCACACTCTCACAACCTCAACCAAATACTGAAGTTCAGCAACCGAAACAGGCTGCGGTTAACTACCGCATCCCTGATTTTGTATTGGAAGAAGCTGAACCAGCCATTACCCGATCTGCTAAACTCGATACCATCATCCCTGAGAGAGAGAATACCAAGGCCTTTACACACCTGGTTGCCTTTAACGATTCCATGTTTGGCCTCGCTGATCAATTCAACCTGGAACCGGAATCGATCTTGTGGTCCAACTATGGTACGCTTCAAGACAATCCCCATTCCCTTACACCAGGGATGGAATTGATAATACCGCCTATTGACGGGATTTACTATCAATGGGAGGTTGGGGATGATGTTGATTCCGTTGCCGCAAAGTTTAAGACTGATCCAGATGCGATCATCAATTGGATTGGCAACGATATGGATTTGTTGGACCCCGTGTTCGAAGCTGGTGAAATGGTGATGATCCCGGATGGAAAACGAGATCTGCAGCAGTGGATCATTCCGACCATCTCCAGAGGTGCATCTGGTGTATCTTCCGGTATTTACGGTGGAGGAGCATGTTCCGGTCCCTTTGAAGGGTTGTACGGCGGAGGTGGCTTTATCTGGCCAACAGTTGGTCATACGATATCTGGAAATGACTATTGGTCAGGCCATCTGGCGATAGATATTGGCCTGGTTGTTGGTGAACCAGTTTTTGCTTCAGATTCTGGAGTGGTTGTTTTTGCGGGTTGGGCAAATGGGGGTTACGGGAATGTTGTAGTAGTGGATCATGGTACTGGATACCAGACCCTTTATGCCCATCTTTCCGGTGTTACATCCGGTTGTGGGCAGAGTGTGGTTCAGGGCCAAACGATTGGATTGGGTGGAAATACAGGCAACTCGACTGGCGCTCACCTGCATTTTGAGGTGCGCTTCCAGGGAGGTTTTGTAAATCCCTGGTTTGTATTGCCCCCACCTTAATAATTATAATGAGGAGATAGAGATGGGAATTGATAAACAAGATAAGGATTTTGAAACTGAAGTAATTGCCGAAACTGATAATTTTCTAGCCTGGCGCGCAGATGAACCCGATGGAGAATCCACTTATCACCTGGAACTAAATAATCTCACAGTGCACTTTTTTGCTGAAGAATGGGAAGAATTTCTAAAATTGATAGCGATGATCTAATTAAATAAATTGCACAAGATACATCAAGGGACAGAGTCCTTCCAAAAGGAATCTGTCTCTTTTTTTATCACCCCAATCACTCACAGTACTTCATTTACCGCTTCTCCCCAACACTTATCTGCACTTTCTTGCCTATTTATTTTTCATTATTTGTATCCGGATTAGATCTTCCTTTCCACAGATCAGGAAGCTACGAGTAATCACCCTGGAATATTCCGTAATTGTTTAAAATTTCAAGGTGCAGAACCACAGATGACCAAGTAAGGGTGGAGATAAGATATAATGAAAATGTTCTTATTTAACCAGGAAAAGTTTTAATATCCCCACTTCTCATGGGGTATTTTCTGGAAGACTTATCTGGATATCATATGACATCTACCCTCTATTTAATTGATGGACATGCCCTGGCATACCGAACCTACTTTGCTCTTACCAGCGGCGGGACTAATTCTGCCAGATGGCTGACCAGTAAAGGTGAACCCACCGCTGGGATTTTTGGCTTTACAAGTGTATTACTGCGATTGTTGGAACAGGAAAGACCCGATTATCTAGCTGTCGTCTTTGATACTGGAAAAACCTTTCGTGATGAGTTATTTCCTGAATACAAGGCTACCCGGGAAAAAATGCCTGATGATCTCCGAGTCCAGATCGAACGGATCAGGAAACTGGTAGATACTTTTAATATTCCGCGTGCGGAAATGGAAGGATATGAAGCGGATGATGTCCTGGGGAGCCTGGCTAACTGGGCAGTTGAAAAGGGATTAGCGGTTAAAATAATCACCGGTGATCGGGACCTACTGCAGTTGGTGAACGATCGCATCACAGTGAATCTTCCCGGTAAGTCATTAAGCGATGCCAAGGATTATTTTAGGGAAGATGTAAAAGAATCAATGGGCGTCTGGCCGGAACAGGTGGTGGATTTTAAGGCCATCATTGGAGACCGCTCAGACAATATACCCGGGGTTTATGGAGTGGGGAAGAAAACTGCTGTAAAACTGCTCGAAGAATATAAAACACTTGACAATATTTATGATCATATTGAAGAAGTAGGCGGCCGTTTCCAAGCGAAGCTAGTCGATGGAAAAGAGGATGCTTATCTTAGCCAGAAGCTGGCCACGATTGTCAGTGACCTGGGAGTTGAAATCGATCTGGATCAGGCCAAACCTGATCAATTTGACCCGCTCATGGTCAGAAATATGTTCCGCGACTTGGAATTCGGCTCACTTTTGAATAGATTGGCAGTTGTGGAAGAGATCTATGGTAAATCTGTTTCCGAAGGCCAGTTGAGCCTCTTTACTAAATCGGTAGGAAAAACTTCAGAATTTCTAACAACAACTGATGAGCCCGGATCTATCAAGGTTGAGATAATAACCACCAAAAACCAATTGAAGAAATTAGGGGTAGTCCTTGAAAAAGCGGCTCAGATTGCTTTTGATACCGAAACCACTTCTACAGACCAGATGGAGGCAAAACTGGTCGGGATATCTTTGGCTGTAACTGAGGATGGTGGATACTATATCCCGGTGGGGCATAATGATGGGGAACAGCTCCCGCTGGATCAGGTCCTGGAAGTGTTAAAAGGACCATTGATGGATCCGGATATCCCAAAAATGGGTCATAATTTGAAATACGATTATGTTCTTTTAGCTCGAGCTGGACTTATAGTTCACCCACTTAGTTTTGATAGTATGATCGCTGAATGGCTGATCAATCCATCATCCAGAAATTTGGGGTTAAAAAAGTTGGCCTGGGTCCGACTGGATCGATTGATGAGTGAAATTGAAACTTTGATCGGAAAAGGGAAATCTCAGATTACGATGGCTGAAGTAGCTATTAAGGATGCCGCCCGCTATGCTGTAGAGGACGCCGTGATGGTCTTATTGCTTTATCCGGTTCTGACCCAGGATTTGAAGGAAACAGAAAGTACTGAACTTTATCGGGATATTGAAATGCCCCTGGTTTCAGTCCTGGCTGCTATGGAAATGGAAGGTATAGGATTGGATACTGCCTTTCTGGCAGAAATGTCTGTCCGGTTGGAAGTTGAATTGGACCAGCTGGAGGAAAAAATCTTCAAAGGTGTTGGTCATGCCTTTAACCTCAAATCCCCAAAACAGCTTTCGGAAGCTTTATTCCAGACATTAAAACTGTCTCCCCCGGGCAGGAGCAGCAAAACAGCCAGCGGTTATTATTCAACTGCTGCAGATGTGCTTGTTTTATTAAAGAAGGAACATCAGGTACCTACCTGGGTTCTTCAATATCGAGAATATTCCAAACTCAAATCCACCTATGTGGATGCCTTGCAGGAACAGGTCAATCCAGAGACCAAACGGGTTCATACCTCATATAATCAAACTGGATCTGTGACAGGCCGGATTGCTTCTACCAACCCGAATTTGCAAAATATTCCCGTTAGGACCGAATTAGGAAAACAGGTGAGAGAGGCATTTGTGGCAGGCCCCGGATTGTCTCTTGTGGCTGTGGATTATTCCCAAATCGAACTCAGGGTTGCTGCCCATATGGCCCAGGATCAAGCCATGCTGGAAGCTTTCCGGGAAGGCCGGGATATTCATAGCACTACTGCAGCGGCGATCTACAATATCCCTCTTGATGAAGTGAGTTCTGAGCAGCGGCGGGAAGCAAAAGCAATCAACTTCGGTTTGATCTATGGTATGAGCTCCTTCGGTTTGACTCAAACAACGGATCTGACGTTGGCTGAGGCCGAGACCTTCGTTAAGACCTATTTTCAACGTTTTCCTGGCGTCAAATCTTACCTGGATAATATTAAGGTTCAAGCCAAAGAGAACGGTTATGTTGAAACCTTGCTGGGAAGAAGAAGATACTTCCCCCGGCTGGCAACAACAACGGATCATAATTTACGGCGGCGGGAAGAACGGGAAGCCATCAATGCTCCGATCCAGGGTACAGCTGCCGATATCATGAAATTGGCAATGATATCTGTCGCGGAAAAACTGGAGAAATCAGAGCTAGTGGGCAGGATTTTGCTTCAAGTACACGATGAACTTGTTCTCGAGGTTCCGGAGAATGAAGTTTACAAAACTATTAAGCTTGTACAATCAGCCATGGAAGATGTATACTCCTTAGACATTCCCCTAACGACGGATGCCCAGTATGGTCAGAATTGGGGTTCATTAGTGAATTACAAAGAAGAGTGATGAAGAGAGATATTAATGACTGATCAAATGCAAGAGCTCCAAAATCTGATATCAAAAGGAAATTCCGCTGCCTGGGATCAAAAGTGGAATGATGCGGCATCCTATTATCAGCAGGCTCTCGAGATAGACCCTCAAAACTTTAAGGCATTGACTAATGTTGGTTTGGCCTATTTTGAAATGCACGAGTATCATGAATCGCTAAATTCCTACAGCAAAGCGATCGAACTGAATGCGGAAGATCCCGCTCCATATGAGAAGATGTTTTTGATTTATGAAGCGCTAGCCCAACCTAATGAAGCAGTGAAATCAGCTTTACACGCGGCAGAATCACACCTGAAGAATGAGGATATCCAAAAGGCGATCGAGAATTGGAAGCGGGTTGTTGAGATAGATCTCCATAATATTAAAGCTCACGCCCGGCTGGGTATGGTCTACGAAAGGCTTGGCAAGAAAAAACTGGCAGTCAGTGAATATATAAACACTGCAGGGTTATTACAACTTTCAGGCAATATGGAAAAAGCGGCGGAATCGATAGACCGCGCTCTGATATGTTCACCGGAAAATATTATCGCACTAAGAGCAAGAGAGATCCTTAACCAGGGCAGACAGCTGCCGCTGCCTGAACCAGTATTGACGGACCCGGCAGATGAAATAATGCTTGATGTTGCCCAACTGGAAGCACCGGAACCGGCAACACCAACTGTGTATGAGAATCCGATCGTTGAAGCAGTTGACAAGGCCATGATCATTTTGGCAGAAGCTCTGTTCGAGGAACAAATATTTGCGAAAGGTAATAAGACACAGCGGGATGTTGATCTGGATGAGGGACTAAGCTGGAACGTGGAAGGTGGATCGGATCTGACAGATGACAGTTTATTAAAACTCCATGTATCACAGGCTATTGAACACTATTCTTCAGGAAATGAAAAAGAAGCTGCTGATCATATTAAATCTGCTGTTGATGATGGCTACACTAATCCGGCAGCATATTTCCTCTTAGGTTTTTTGTATACAAAGCTTGGCAGAATTGAGAGTGCTACACGATCCCTGACCAAATCAGTTTCTCATGGGAATTTTGCCCTGGCCTCTCGACTGCTTTTGGCAAATCAATACAGCAGTGCAGAGCAATGGGTTGAAGCCAGCAAGGAATATCTGGAAGCACTTCGTATTGCTGATACATCTCTGGTTGACAAAGAAGAAGTTGAAGACTTGATCCATCTCTACGAAGTGATGATGGATGATCTTGAACAGCGGGAAGGGGATGAAGCTTATATTGAAATGAGCAAACATATCGAGGAATTGCTGCTGCGACCCGATTGGCGGGATGTCCTGACTGACTTACGCACCAAAGGAAGATCGGAAGACGGTATGTTGCTGCCCCAGATGGATGCGCTGCTGGATGATCGCAGAAGCCAAATATTGGGCATACACAGGGAAATTGTCGATCTGGCCGCACAAGGTTATTACGGTGCAGCCATGGAAAAGGCATTCTTTGCTCTCAGGAATGCTCCAACTTTCCTACCCTTGCATATCACTATTGGTGATTTGTTGATGGAACAGGACAAGATTTCGGGCGCGGTAACAAAATATCTTGCTGTGGCTGATGTTTATGCTGTCCAGGGGAAAACTGAACGCGCCTTGTCGATGCTGAAGAAAGTCATTGATCTACAGCCGATGAATATTGAAGTCCGCCAACGGCAGATAGACCTGCTTGAAGAATATGGCAAAAAAGAAGAGGCTATTACTGAATATATCAATCTGGCTGAGGTTTTCTTCCCACTGGCGGAATTGGACAGTGCTAAAGTGGCATATTCAAAAGCTCTGGACCTGGCAAAGACGATATCTGATGTTGAAGGAATAAAACTCAAACTGCTTCATAGACTTGCGGATATTGATATTCAGCGCCTGGATTGGGAATCTGCAATCAATACTTACTCAGATATTTGTGAGGCTGCACCCAAGAACCAAAAAGCAAGTATCTCTCTGGTAGATTTGAATTATCGTTTAGGACTAAAACCTGCTGCTGAAACGGAAATTGATCGCTTTGTGGATGGATATGATATCTCAATTGATTCCGAGACCATTCATGGTTATCTGGCTGCTTTGAAAGAAGAGATTACTGGTGAGGATTATATTATCCGGCGTCTGGTTGATCTTTTCAAACACCTTGGACAGCGCGAGCTTGCGATTGGAGAGCTGGATAAATTGGGTGAATTATTGCTAGACAGCGGTCGAAAAAAAGATGCGGTTGAAGTCATTGAAGAGATCATCAGTATAGGTCCGACCAATGCAGAAGCTTACCAGAAATTACTTCAGCAGTTACGGTCATAAGAAGATATATTCCCGGAATTAGCACTATTATTAAAATTATGACACCGCAAAAAATACTGGATTGGTTTGAATGATGGATCTTCAGGATCAAATCAAAAAGTCTTTGGCAGGTGATTTGGAGTCTTTTAACCAAATTATATTGTCTTTTCAATCCCTGGTATACAACCAGGCATACCGGATCATCGGGGAACCCGATGCCGCTGCAGACGCAACCCAAGAAGCGTTTATCTCAGCCTATAAAAAACTTCATACTTATCGAGGGGGATCGTTTAAGAGCTGGCTTCTGCGAATTGTCAGCAATGCCTGTTATGATGAATTCCGCCGGAGAAAACGGAAACCGGTAGTTCCACTATTTCCGAAGGGAGAAGAGGGGGATGAGATGGATTCCGTGAGTTGGTTGGAAGATCCATCAGAAAAACCTGAAGATACATTACTGCGCAAGGAACTTTCAGAAGCAATCCAATATTGTTTAGATCGATTGGAATACGAGTTCCGGACCATTGTGGTACTGGTTGATATCCAGGGTCTGGATTATGCTTCGGCAGCAGAGATCACCGATCGTCCATTGGGAACGGTTAAGAGCCGCTTGGCACGAGCCCGGACTAATCTTAAGAATTGCCTGCAGGGTTTTAAGGAACTTTTACCCCAGGGATTACGTCATGTAGGTGAGGCTTAAAGGAAATGAAATTATCCAACAGGGATTGGGTTCAGTTATCATCCTATCTGGATGGAGAAATGAACCTCCGGGAATTAAATAAGACTGAAGAGCGGATCAAAAAAGAACCTGCTCTTCAACTTGCCCTGGAAGAATTGCGCCAAACGAAAATTACCTTGCGGCAAACACCAAAATTGAGAGTCCCCCATAATTTCATTCTGACCCCGGCGATGGTTGGTTTAAAAACAAGCCCGCTCCAGACCAGAGGATACCGTTTGGTTTCAGCCCTGATGACGTTTTTATTGATTGGTGTTTTGGTATTAGATTTTGGAAGATCTTTCGTGAGCGGGTCGTTGGCCCCTGCTGCATCCAAAGAGGTCATGCTAGAAGCAATTTCTGACTCAGCAGCAGATGCTCTAGAAGAACCAGCTTTGATGGAAGCCGAGGGAGCGATGGAATCTGATCGATCTGTGGCTGAAACTGAAGCAGGAGCCCCCCTGGTTGAAGAAGCTCCCGCCCCACAAGAGGCGGCTGAAGTTATGGAGGAGGGAGAGTCACTGGGTACAGCCCAGGAAGCTGAAAGCGGAATCACTGAAGATGAAGCTCCAGATACTGCGACCAATCAAACAGATGTACAGCAGGAGGATGGCGTTGCTGAAGAACAGATGGCGCCGAGCCAGACATTTGCTCCCGAAATTCCAGAATCTGTTGTTTCTCAACCTCCAACATCAGTGTACGCTCCGGATGAGGAGACTCATAAAATAGAAAGGGTACCTTCAATCGATCCTTTCCGAATTTTGGAAATGATCCTCGGATTCGGCGCATTATCATTTGGTATTGCCGCCTGGTTGATCAAAAGAAGAAAATCCTGATAGATAGATAAATCTTATAATAAAAGCCCGGGTTTTATCCCGGGCTTTTCGTTACCTTTGTTTTTTTGGGAAATAACCTTATCCCTTCACAGCTTTGCGAACATCATTAAGAGTAATCCGTCCTTCCGAACCAGTACCCTTGATTGATGTGAGGTCAATGTTTTCTTTTTCAGCCAGCTCGATTGCGGCCTTGGTTGCATTTACCTCAACTTGATCAACCTGGTCTTCAACAGACACATCTGCCAGGAACGCCTGGGGTATTTCTTCAGAAGAAAAATCTGTAGTGGTAACAACTTTTCTCTCAGTCTCGGGATATTCTCTGGTGCCAAACCGAGTGAGAACAACTGCGCCTGTCACCCATAGCCCAAGAACGAATTTTGGTAAGAAACCTACGCAGGGCACAATATGCTGGAAGCCATTAAATAAGAGTGAGAGGATGAACATCCCGACACCGGCCAGGATTGGTGTAGCCCAATTCTGATCCAGCGCCTCGGCTAATTTCTTTCCAATCTCTATACTCAGAGATACGAGTCCGACTACCCAGGCCGCTAAAAGGGCAAGGATGCCTAGCAAGCTGACAGGACTGAGTAGGATGGTCAGGATCAATCCGATCAGCACCAGGGGAGCAATGAAGGCTATCCCTAATCCGACCACGATTGACATCACTGGTTGTCCAAAAGCGGCCCTATTGACTACAGGTGCCTGATTTTGGAGGAAGAGTGCGGCCAACACCGCCAACCCTGTCCAGATCAGTACCTGGAAGAAGAACCAGGATGCGGAAACAAATGGAAGTTCCCTGAATTGGAATGCGGGGAAATCACCTTCAAACAGGCCGATATTACTGGGCAAATTGAAATCAAAGGGTATATTTTCTTTTGTGACGATTGTCCCACTGATATAAGCGCCTGATGCCTGTTCAAAACTACTGCCCAGGACTGTCAGGTTACCGTTCACTCTAGCATCTTCCTGGAGTTCGACAAGCCCTCCAAGGGCAACTAGATTGCCATTTATTGTCCCATTTGAAGTGACATTTCCACCCATAATGACTGTGTCACCATTCACCGTAGAGGAAGTCTCAAGGATAACATTCCCTCCGAAAACCACCAGATCACCGTTCAGAGTTTCACCTGGCTCCAGGATGAAATTGCCTCCAAAAATGACTTTGTCGTCACTGAATCCGGAAGCGGAAACAGTTGCCGGTATAAGTACTGAGCTAAGCAGCAGTACTAAAATTAATATTCGAGTTAGTTTTTTCATTGATTTAGCTCCTTCTGCATTCCCCTGGAGCGATAGAAAGATATTGTCCAGGCTGCAGTGATCCCGCTCAAACCGAATACTGAAACATATAGCCAGACGGGAGATAATAATTTAGCGCCCACTCGGAAGAGGGGGGTGATGATATCGCTGATCTGATTAAAAAAGACGAACCAATTAGCGATCAGGGTTACCAATTCAAACATCATTTGTGGGAAACTTCCCATAACTGACCTGAGTTCTAGACCGACAGTAGATAACAAGATCATGGTTGCCAGGGAAATCCCACCCAGGGTAATAAACAGAATTAAGCGATTCTTGCGCTTTTCTGCTTTATCAATTTGCTTCAGCCAACGTGTGCTGAAACCAGCCGCAGGGGTTGGCTCAGGCATTGTTTTGAACAAATGCGTGATCTGATGACTCGCCTGGTAAAGGGCCTGGCATTGAGAACACTGTTTCAAATGACGATGCAGATCTCGTTGCTGTTCCTTGTTGAGTTCTTCATCCATAAGGATCCAGTTCTCATATTGTTGATGTTTCATGGGCAATCCTTTTTGCAGCTGCGTTTACATTCGGTGCTGAGATCAACTGCATTTCTTGCCATTTCTCAGCCATTAATTTTCTTGCTCTGAATAATCGGCTTTTTACTGCACTGCTGCTGAGATCCAAAGTCTCAGCTATTTCCTCGTATGAATAATCATGCCAGTATTGCAATATCACCGCAGCCCGGTCTGTTTCTGGCAAATCCGCCAGTATGGCTTGCACCAAGGCGTTTTTTTCCTTAACCAGCGCTACCTTTTCAGGACTGGGTCCCGGATCAGGCGGTGCTAACCAGGCATGTTTTTCGCTATCCATGGATAAGATAGTAACTTTTTTCTTTCTCAATTGATCGATGCTGTAATTTGATGCAATTGAAAGGATCCAGGTAGCAAATGATCTATCCGGGTCATAGCGATCCAGCGCCTGGTACGCTCGGATAAAGGCTTCCTGAGCAGCGTCTTCGGCAGCTGTGGGAGTACCTAGCATCCGATAACAGACACTGAAAACAGGTTTCTGGTATTTTTCAACAAGCATAGAAAATGCTTCTTTGTTGCCGGTTGTCGCCTTAGCAATTAATTGTGTTTCGGTCTCACACACTCAAGTTCTCCTTGCGTCCTGCCTTATTCCAATATACGGGGTTATCGATAAGAAGTTGCACGATTTATTGGTGAGTTTTATTCTTCTCCGAAAGGTAAGAACCCCTCTCCGCGTACTTCGTGAGCCTGTCCAATGATCAAAAATGCTTTTGGATCAACTTCTTTGGTCAGGTCCTTCAGATGGGGGATCTCCGCCCGGGTAACTACGCATAACAGGATGCTTTTATCCTCACCTGAATATCCACCCTTGGCGTTCATGATCGTTACCCCTCGCCGTAAGCGAGTGAAAATCTCCTCAATGATCGGCTCTGGCCGCCCAGTAATGATCAATCCAGTTCTGAGGATATTTGAACCCTGACTGATGGATTCTGCTGCGATGCCGCTGACATATAACATCACCAGCGCATAGAGGGCATTTTCCCAGCTGAAAGAGATGCCTGCCAGGAAGATTATCACAGCATCGGTCATCAGGTAGCTTTGAGATACCGGAATACCGCGCCAGCTGCTCAGTATCCGAGCCAGGATATCCGATCCTCCGCTGGTCCCCCTGCCTCTGTAAACCAGTCCAAATCCTATCCCGCTGACTACTCCACCGTAAAGGGAGTTTAGTACCAGGTCTCCAGTGATCCCATCTTGAGGGAGGAATGGAAAAGGTATATCTACCAGGATTGAAAAACTCAGGATCGCAAATGCAGTTCTAGCTGCAAATCGGGACCCGCCCAGAAAGCGCCAGCCCAGGATAAACAGGGGAATATTGCCTATCAATACCATCACACCAATTGGCCAGCCTGTAAAACTGTTAATGATCTGTGATAGACCACTCACACCACCACTAGCAAGCATGGCGGGAATTAGGAATACCCTTAATGCTCCAGCCTGCAGGATCGATCCTATCAGGATCATTATGTAATCCCGGATAGTTATCTTATCCAATTTGATATTCTTGAAATAATCGATGATATTTTTCATATTCAACCTTTTGATACTGTTCAAGCAAAATTATACCTGCTGGAAAAGAAACCCGACAGGAGGTTGAACCTTCTGCCGGGAAATATCAGTCTTATTTGAAGTGCTGGATCAGTCTAGAAGGGTCGTGTGGGCAAGTTCTTCGATTACACCAATCACGGCCGAGTTATCCAGATCTTTCATACCCATCTGCAGCATGGCCCCAAACAGTTGTGTGTGCAAACCTGCGGCTGGGAGGGGAGCGCCGTATTCCCGGGCTGTATCCATAACGATTTTAAGGTCTTTTTCCTGCATATAGGCCTTGAAACCTGGCTCGCGGTTCCCGGCAAATAACCGATCTGGTTTGACATCCAACGTCCAGCATTGGGCAGCACCTCCCTGAATTGCCTGCACTACCCTGACTGGATCCGCCCCCGATTTCTTTGCCAGGATCATAAGCTCTCCCATAGCAACCATTTGGGCAGCCACCATCACCTGATTGGCGGCTTTTGCGATCTGGCCTGAACCAGCATCTCCAACATGAGTGGTTTTCTTGCCAAGAACCTCGAATATGGGAAGGAGTTTCTTCAAGGCTTCTTCTGGTCCTCCTACCATGATCGCCAGGGTTCCTTTTTGCGCGCCAATATCTCCTCCGCTGACAGGAGCATCCAGGGCGTATGCTCCCCGGGCTTCAAATTCAGTGGCTATTCTTCTGGCTAGCGAAGGTTTGATCGTGGAATGGTCCACGTAAATTAATCCATTAGATGTTCCTTCCAGGATGCCATCTTCACCGAGGGCAACCAGCTCAACATCAGGGGAATCGGGCAAGTTGGTAAATACAATATCTACCCGTGAAGCGACATCCTTTGGAGAGAAACCCTCCTGGGCACCTTCGCCGATGAGTTCCTGGACTGATTCTCTGCTGCGATTATGCACGACCAATGGATACCCGGCTTTGAGAAGATTTTTGGCCATAGGTTTTCCCATTAATCCCAATCCGATAAAACCTAGTGTAGGTTTAGTGTTCATTCCTGAAATCTCCTTTAACTCGACGTTCTATGATTATGTTTAGTTCTTTCTTTGATCTGTTTTACTATCAATAACGAAACCATCCGTTTTATCCTGGATGACCCATCCCATAGCTTCTACTGCTTGCCTCAGCTGGTCAGCTGTTTCCCAATCTTTAGATTGGCGGGCTTTTTCCCTTTTTTCTGCCAGTACAATGACCTGGAGTGGGATTGGGGTTCCCGTGTCTATTTCCGACTGGATGGAAAGCGCTTGATCCCAGCTGGTCTGTGATATTCCAGCCAGGGGATCACAGAGATTAAACTCTCCTAATTCTATAAGATCAATTCCGCTGCCTGATGGAATGATTTGCTCGGAATCCTCCCGAAGAATTGTTACATTGCTTTGACCGACAACGTGTAAACAGGCTGAATGAAAATCGATCACCAATCCGGTATTTTCGTCGATACCGATCACAACTTGTTCTTTTGGAAGGCGTTCTTTTAATTCCTGAAATCGAGAAACTCCCATATAGCATCGGCTGGTATCTAGGCCCTCACCACCATCTTTATTATTCCAATGGGGTATGAAAACGAGAGGTAAACCATAATGGGAGAAGAAATCCAATCCGTCTTTCCAGTGCAGGTCCTCTCCTACCTTATATATCTCATACACCGGCAGTGCTGCCGAACTGATAGCCACGGTTGTCGCGCTGGAAAAAGCCAACGCAGCGCCCAAACGGTGCCGGGCTTGAATGTATTCCCAGGTGAGGGAGTTTTCAAGCTGGCGAACTGCATAACTTGGACTGCCTGGTCCCATAAAGATCAGGTCAGATTTCAGGATCGGATGGGCAATTTCGGGATCATCGGGGCTGAATTGAGTCCCTTTTTTCCTGGCTGGGATCAATTGTATATCGGGTTTGTAATTCTGGAGCCGATGTTGAATGAAATCACCAACATTGCTTGCAACCTGTTCGGCATTTAATTCAAAACCCGCAGGGGTTTCGATAATGCTCACAATGGGAGATTTTGTAGATAAACGGAACATAAAATCGAAGATTTTCTGTCCACCTGGAGCTGTCTCGCCAGACCCGAAGAGTGCTATTGGTCCTGGCTGGGGGAATGTGCTTTTTTCCATTTTCAACCTGTAAGTTTGTGTTGACCCTTTTATTATTTCCCTAACATCATACTACAGTATATTAACCGGAAAAACCGGATAGGATTTCTATATCCGGTTTAAACCTTGCAGATATTGCGATTGTACAATGATCAGGAATAATGGTGGGTGATGTTTTTCAACAGATAATCCTGGCAAACTTCACTGGTTCCATAGACGGGTTTCCAGCCCCAATCTGTCCTGGCAGGACTATCGTCAATTTCTTCCGGCCAAGTATCTACAATCGCCTGGCGTTTGGGGTCTGGTTTGAAATCGATCTTAGCATCGGGAAAACCGTTCCTTGTCATCTCCTTAAAACCTCCAGCAGAAAGGCTGAAGCTGGTGATGTTATAGATCCGCTGGCTGAGTTTATCAATCGGGGTTTCGGCGAGCATGATCAATGAGCGTACTGCGTCTGGCATCATCATGAATGGAATGGTGACATCAGATCGGACAAACGAATCGTATGGTTTGCCCTGGGCAGCCGCGTGGATCATCTCCGGGCCATAGTCGCTTGTTCCCCCGCATGGTATGGTGAAGGCGCTGATGATGCCAGGAAAGCGAATTGCGCGGAAGTCTAAGCGGGTGGGTATCTGATCGGCCAGCTGCTGGAAATTTTTGCTGTAATAGACACCGACTTTTTCGCAGTAAAGCTTGCTGCAGCCATACATGGTAGTTGGATCAGTAAATTGACTTTCTTTGAGTGGGGGAACGGATTGTTTTGTTTTTAGATCGGGTAATCCATATACGGCAATGGAACTTGGGAATAAGAATTTTACAGAGTATTTTCCTGCCTGGGATATCCTTGCGGCCATCTCAAGCAGATCAATAGTGATACAGGAATTTATCTTATGGGCCAGAATGGGATCAAATTCTGCCGTAGTTGAAAGAACAGCAGCCAGATGATAGATATGGCTGAAGTTATTTTCATTCTTCAGGGAAGCGATCACATCTTTATTTAATAGGTCTGCCTGAAGGTGCCGTGACATGCCAGTAAGTTTTTCTGGAAGAGGTTTTAAATCCAGTGAGACGATCTCTGCATTTCCCTCTTCTGCGATCGATTGAATAAGTGCTTGGCCGATCTCTCCGCATGCACCTGTAATTAGAACCTTCTTGTCCGGCATAAATCTCTCCTGATTCATTCAAAATCTTTTTGCTTATAGGATGGATAACAATTATACTAGTATGCTAGAATGATTCTAATATGTCAGAATGATTTTCTAAACGGGATTTCATATTGAATTCACCATGAAGAAAATCATATTAAATTCAGGAGAGAATGATGCCCTTAACTATTATTGTTGGCGCCCAATGGGGAGATGAAGGAAAAGGAAGGATAGTGGACCTGCTGGCTGCTAAAGCAGATATTGTGGCCCGATATTACGGCGGTGATAATGCCGGCCATACCGTAACGGTCGGGGAAGAGACATTTAAACTCCATTTGCTGCCTTCAGGTGTGGTCCATCCGCATTCGATTGGACTGCTTGGGAATGGGATGGTAATAAACCCTGAAACCCTGCTTGCTGAAATGGACCAGGTCCGAAAAGCGGGTGTGGAAGTAAATCCAGACCGGATCAAGATCTCTCATGCGGCCCATATTATCACTCCTGGCCATATTGCTCTGGATGGAGCTCGTGAAGCTGCTCGCGGAGAAGGGTTAATTGGAACCACCAAACGCGGGATAGGACCGGCTTATAATTCTAAAGTAACCCGTTCAGGATTAAGAATGGAAGCCATGCTGGATCCAGCTGGTTTTAAAGAGGCAGTTCGTGCCCATATTGATAGTGTGAATCTACAGCTTGAGAAGTTATTTGGCGCGGACGTTCTTGATAGTGAGGCTGTTGCCGTCCAGTACCAGGAGTATGCAAAAAAGCTCCGCCCTTATATTATTGAAGTTGGAGACTTTTCCTATCGGGCTCTTAGTGAAGGTAGTTACCTCCTGGCAGAAGGAGCTCAGGGGACATTACTCGATCTGGATCATGGGACCTATCCTTTTGTGACCAGCTCAACTCCAACCGCTCCAGGCGCACTGGTCGGATTGGGATTGGGAATTGGATCTGCGAACCGCGTGGTCGGCGTTGTGAAGGCCTTTCAAACCAGGGTAGGGGAAGGACCTTTTCCGACTGAATTGGATGGAGATCTTGCAGTTCGTTTACGGGGCACAGGTGCGAATGATTGGGATGAATTCGGAACAACTACTGGTCGGCCAAGGCGTGTGGGGTGGCTGGATATTGTCCTGCTTCGTTATGCAGTCCGTATTAATGGCATTTCCGAGTTAGCTCTAACTAAATTGGATATCCTCTCTGGATTAGAAACGATCAAGATCTGTAAGGAATACCAGATGGGTGACAAGACTACGCCAACTCTGCCTCTTGGACCTTCCAATATTGAGGGATCTGAAGCTGTTTATGAAGATTTGCCCGGATGGCAGGTTGATATAACCTCTGTCCGGACCTGGGAAGACCTCCCAGAAGCCGCCCAGAATTATGTTTCCAGGATCGAAGACTTGCTGTCAGTACCAATCAAGATCATTTCCGTTGGTCCTGAACGCTCACAAGTTATCCAGCGCTGACGAATTATGAAAAAAATCTGGTTTCTCTTTCTCCTATTACCGCTGGCAGCCTGTTTGCCTGTCGTTACGCCAACACCGGCACCAACGGTTAGCGAGACTATTGCTCCGACATCATCTCCAACGGTTGAATGGTTTCCCCCAACACCAACGATAGAGAATTCACCTACCGTTGAGATTACATCAACACCGGAGATCATGGCAGAGTTGGGAGAAATTATATTTAGAGATGAATTCGACTCAGGTGAGGGTTGGACGGTTCCCAGATCAGATCGGGGTGAGATCAATATAGCTAACGGTGAAATTAACATTATCATCAACGAGCCTGGATCTTTTCTTGTTGGAACACTAGAAAAACCTGACCTGCAAGATTTTTATGCCGAAATATCTGCCAGTCCGATCTTATGCTCTCCCCGGGATGAATACGGTTTTTTATTCCGGGTCTTTGGAAGAAATCAGTATTATCGCTTCTCTCTCAACTGCGATGGTCAAGTCCGTCTGGATAGTATCTCGGGCGAAACAGGGACGATCCTGTATCCCTGGACCAGAAGCGCTTCGGTTCCTGTTGGCGCACCAAGTATTTCAACGATCGCTGTGTTGGCCATTGCAGACCAGATCCATGTATTTATTAATGGCGACCCACAATTTACTGTCAGAGACCGCCAGCTTTTGGTGGGATCTTTTGGTGTGTATGCCCGTTCTGTGGGTGATACGGCAGTTACGATCAGCTTTTCCGATTTTATTGTCAGAGAAGTCTTACCAAAAGATTAAGTGAAGTGATACCCATGCTCTAGAAAATTTCGGGATTATATTTCTGTTTGAGAGTAGTTTAGCTTATTAGATGGCAGGTTCTGAAAGTGAGACAGTGTATAATACTCGGTAATAGAAATTCAAAATTCTGATAACCCTTACTACAGAACCAACTGTTTATTAGGAGGAAATGTGTATCACAAAATTACCATCGCCGGGAATTTAGGACGAGACCCAGAAATGCGTTTTTTGCCCAGCGGCAAGGCAGTTACAAATATCAACGTTGCAACGAATCGGAGCTATACTGATTCGAATGGACAGAAGGTCACAGAGACGATTTGGTTTAGAGTATCTGTGTGGGGCGCGAGGGGGGAAACTGTTAACCAGTATCTAAAAAAAGGAAGTAAGGTATTGGTTGAAGGACGATTAAACGTTGATCCTGAGACCGGCGGTCCAAGAGTATTTACTCGCAATGATGGGACGACCGGTGCGAGCTACGAAATCTCAGCTCAAAACGTCGTCTTCCTGTCCTCCCGATCTGAAGACCAATCCAACCAGGCCTCGGCCAGTGGAGGATTTTCTGAACAGGTAGAAGAGGATGATATCCCGTTCTAGCTAGATCGATGTTTTTACGAGAGGCTTTATCATGACAAAAGAAAATCCAAAAGTTAAGATCCCGAGGATCATAATCCCTCCCGACCTGGAAGCGGCTTATTCCAATCTTGCCAGGATCACTCATTCACCATCTGAGTTTATTTTCGATTTCGCCCAGATGCTGCCTGGTCTGAAAGCTCCTGCGTTCAAATCCAGGGTATTGTTATCTCCTTTAAGTGCAAAATTGATCTATAAAGCCCTAGGTGAAAATCTGGCTAAATATGAAACCAGTTTTGGTGAAATTAAAATTCCAAGGACGACATCGCTGGCTGATCATCTATTCCAGTCCCCGGAAGAATAGGTGGTTGGCGAATTTGGCCATGCCCCTGCATTGATCCATTGAATACCAAATTATGTCAAAAACAACTCTGAAATTTAATAACATTGCGATAGCCGTTCATCCACTGAACGAGGAAGCATTTTTCCTTGCCGAAAAGATTGGCAGTTCCCTTGAAGAAAAAGGAATAACTGTACTCCTGGGAAAGATGGATGAGCCAAAACTTCGGGATGGGATTTCAAATGGAAGCCAGGAACTGTTGATTGCCCTGGGGGGAGATGGTACGATGCTTCGGGCAGGTCATATCGCGGCAATTTCCAGTACACCGATCCTCGGTATCAACCTGGGTAGATATGGTTTTTTAACTGAGATACAGCGCGATGATTGGGGGGATGCACTGAAACGTGTTCTGGCAGGTGATTACCGATTGGAAAAGCGGATGATGCTGGAGTCCACACTTTTCAGGGATGGAAAAAAACTTGGAAGTTGGATTGCCCTGAACGATACCGTTATCAGCAGGGGTGAGACCATCCGGCCGATCCAACTGGCCGTTGAGATCAACAACCGTCATTTGAGCACAATTGTAGCGGATGCGGTGATCGCCTCCACGGCTACTGGTTCAACAGCATATGCGATGGCTGCGGGAGGTCCCATTCTCTCTCCTGAATTGAGGAATGTTATTCTCGTTCCAGTTGCACCTCATCTTTCTATTGAACAATCCCTGGTTTTATCCGAAGATGTACATATAGCTGTCATCGTCAACACATCCCATCAAGCTGTTATGAGTATTGATGGACAATCTCCAGTAGAACTAGTGAATGACGATAGAATTGAGATCAAAGCCAGCGATCATGCGGCAACATTTATTCGTTTCCAGGATCCAGGGTATTTTTACCGTAACCTGATCCCTTATATGGACCAAAATCCAACGATCAAAAAAAATGTCTGATCCAAAAAACATCCTAACTTGTACTTTCCATCCAAAAGTAGAAACGCAGCTGCGCTGCAATCGCTGCAATAAGCCAATCTGTATCAAGTGTGCTACACATACACCTACGGGTTACCGCTGCCCCGAGTGTATTCGTTCCCAACAGAAAATATTTGTCACCACAAAGTGGTTTGACCAAATTATTGCGGTTGCAATAACAGGAGCCATTTCTTTCCTTGGAAGTTTGATCGCGATCAATTTGGGTATCTATCTTATGATATTGATCGCTATAGGTGCTGGCTACCTGATCGTCTTGGCCGTTAAAAAAGCCATCAATAATCGTCGATCCCCCCTTCTAAAATATGTAATGAGTGGGTCTGCATTCTTAGGTAGTTTAATCCCTGTTTTAGGTATTCTCATCAGGGAATTCCGATATTATGGAACTATCTTCGGTGGTGGGCTTTATTCCATGATATGGTATCTGGCATTTTCAGGGATACTGACTGCCTATGTGTACTACCAATTAAGAAACTAATATGCTCGTAGAACTCCGAATTAAAAACTTTGCGATCATAAACGCACTCAACCTGGAATTCAATCCGGGACTGGTTATTTTAACTGGAGAAACCGGAGCTGGAAAATCCATCATAATGGGAGCGCTGGACATGCTCCTCGGCCAACGAGTTGATATGTCTACGCTTCGAAAAGGCAGCGATTTTGCCAGTGTTGAAGCCGTCTTCAGAATCCCTGATAATGTCAGAGCTCCTGTGATAAAACTCCTTGAAAAAGAGGAACTTCTAGAAGGGACAGAATTTCTGACCCTGACCCGGGAACTCAGGAAAGATAAGCGGAATATAGCCAGGGTGAATGGACACAGAACAAATGCTGCAGTATTGGTTGGATTGGGTCAATACCTGGTGGATATCCACGGCCAATCTGAACATCTTTCCTTGATGCGTGTAAACCAGCATTTGGGACTACTGGACCGTTTCTCAGAAACAACAGGGCAATTGGATGAATACCAGAAAATATATCAACAAATAAAAGAAACCCAAATAACTCTTTCAAGATTACGGCAATCTGATTTGGAAGCAGATCAGAGAAAAGAATTGCTGGCTTTCCAGGTAGAGGAAATTAGTTTAGCAGCTCCCCAAGAAGGAGAAGAAGGGCCGTTAATCGAACTTCGCAACCGGTTGGTTAATGCTGAAAAGCTTGCTGACCTCGGTCAGAAGATCTTAATTCTCCTGGATGATGCACCTTCTCACCAACCCACAGTATTGGATTTGGTTGGTCAGATCGTCAGTTCGATGGAAGTTCTTTCAAAAACAGATCCTGCCCTGGAAATCCAAAACCAGCGGACCCTTGAACTCAGTGATGGGTTCTTTGAGCTTGATAAGGATTTACGATCTTATCTGGACACGCTGGAATTTGATGCCAACGAACTTGAGAATACCCAGGATCGCCTGGTTTTACTGCATGAGCTGAAGAGGAAATACGGTGAAACTATATCCGATATCCTGAATTATTTGGAGCAAGCCCGGCATCAATTGGAAGAAATAACTGGCAGGGGTACTTTGATCGGGGAATTGGAAGAAGTTGAGCGCGGTCTGCTCTCGAAATTGGGGATAGCGGGTCAGAAGTTAACCCAGGGTCGAAAAACTGGAGCTCAACGACTAGCCTCTGAATTGGAGACACAATTAAATGATCTCAAAATGGCAGGGTCCCGTTTTGAAGTCTCCTTTATGGAGACAGAATCCAAAACGGGTGCACCCGTTGCTGATGGAAAAACGCTTGAATTTTATCCTGACGGTTTGGAAAAAGTCGAGTTTCTGATCGAAACCAACCCTGGAGAAGGATTGAAAGCGCTAGCGAAAACAGCTTCAGGTGGAGAAACCTCCAGGTTAATGCTTGCTTTAAAGAATGTGTTGGCCAAGGCCGACCACATCTCCACCCTGGTATTTGATGAGATCGATCAGGGGATCGGCGGTAGGATTGGGGCAGTAGTAGGCGAGAAACTTTATAGACTTACACCAGAGCATCAAGTCATTTGCATCACACACCTGCCGCAGTTAGCTGGTTTTGGCCAGCAGCACTTCCAGGTGCTAAAAGGAATGGCAGATGGTCGGACATCGATCCAGGTCCAGGAGATCAGTGGTGAAGAACGGGTAAAGGAACTTGCAACAATGCTGGGCGGTCTCAGTGACAAAAATCTGGAATCAGTCCGGGAAATGATGGACTACATATCCAAAGTGATCCAATAGGATTTAATTTCCAATGGATATTAAATCGCATATTATACGGTTCAGAACGAACCAAAGAAAAAGGAACCGATCAAATCCTCTGGGAACGATCGGTTTATTATTTGCTGCGTTTTTGAGCATTGGCATGGCAGGGGGAGTTATCTATGCTGTGAGCCGTTATTCAGAAATTACTGCGGATCTGCCTACACCTGAAGAAATGGAGGTTTTGTTTAACTCCCAGGATGGATCCCTTTTAATGCCTACCAGGATAATGGGCCATCAGGGAGTCCAGGAATTGTGGCGATTTGAAAACCCTGCAGTTGATTATCGTCATTATGTAAATATCACTGACGGGCAGATGCTGTTTTTCCGTGATGTTCCAGAGGAATTGATTCAGGCCACATTGGCTGCTGTGGATGTTGCTTTTCTGGAGAGACCGGAGGGTTTTATCAGTGGCATCCTGGATAATAATCCTGATCCGATCACCCAATCGCTTGTTGAGGACCTGTTATTGTGGGATGAAGTAGGACATCCCTATTTTGAGATCAGGGTTAACTTGCTTTCAGATCAGGTGATTGCCAATTATGGCAGGCAAAAAGTTTTGGAGTGGTATCTCAACAGCGCGTATTACGGGCGGGAGATCTACGGTGCAGCTCAGGCTTCGCTGTATTATTTTGGAAAAGATTTGGGAGATTTGGATCTGGCTGAATCAGCATTACTGACTGCAGTAGCTGAATTTCCTTCATTGAATCCATTTGATGCGCCGACCGCAGCTAAGGAAAACCAGGAGATTATCCTGGGAAAAATGGCAGCGGCAAATTTAATCACATCTCAGGTTGCGGTACAAACCGGAAACAAGCAGTTGTTCTATGCCGATCCCGATCAAGGACAGATCAAACCAAGACCTGGTTATGTAGATTACATCCTTGAGGAAGCCAGTAGAACGGTTCCTCAGGACCGTCTGTTAAGGGGAGGATTCACGATTCTATCAACTATCGATATGAGTCTGCAGCAAACCCTGGAATGTACTACAGAAGTCATGTTTGGGCGAGTCTACGGTGAAGAACAACCGACCAGTGATAATTGCGAAGCGGCTCGCTTATTACCTCGTTATACGGGACAGGTAATGGAACAGCCGGATTCTCTGGAAATCGATCTGATTCTTCTCGATTCCAATAACGGACAGCTTTTGGCTATGTCTGGGATATCGGCTTCGGGAGAGAAGACGGATTTATTTGAACCAAGGAATCCTGGGACTCTGATCACTCCCTATTTATATCTGAATCAATTTGCCCAGGGGTTTGAACCGGCCTCCCTGGTTTGGGATATTCCAGGCAGTGATGAGCTTTCAACTGAACTGATGCATCCTGGATGTGATCAGGATTGCGAGTTTCTGGGACCGGTGAGCATGCGGAAAGCCCTGGTTAATGATTATCTGTCTCCTGCCACCCAATTCTGGTCTGTTCAGGCGAAGAGTATTTTTCCAAGCACTTTAACAGTATTCGGGTATTCCCTACATCCAGAAATGTGTCTTGAATGCCCTGTGTTTCCCAATAATCTTCATCTGGATATGATCGACCTTGCCCAGGGATATGGTGTGTTCGGTAACCAGGGGTATCTGCGCGGAAAATCTACTGGAAATTCGAATTTAGAGATCCAGCCTTCGTCGGTCCAGCGGATTGAAACGCGATCCGGGGTATTAGTTTCCAGTGATGACTTATTTATCGAAAAGAAGATCATTAGCGAAGAACTGGCTTTCCTGATTACTGATACATTGAGTGATGGTGAAGCCCGCTCAGATCCCTATCTCAGGGATGTGTTTCAGATCGGTAGGGAAGCTGCCGTGAAGGTAGGAACAGTGGCAGATGGGGGCTCCGCCTGGGTGATTGGCTATACTCCACAGATTGTCACTGCCTCGTGGGTTGGCAATCCGGAGAGTAATGAGGATGGGATTGACTATCAGCAGATAGCAGCCAATCTTTGGCGGGCGGTTACCCAGTATATTTCCAGGGATCTGCCAGTGGAGGATTGGCCCCTTCCGAACAATATCATCACCCTTGATGTATGTTACCCCTCCGGGCTGCGGCCCACAGAGAATTGCCCCAGAATTGTCCGAGAGGTATTCATTCAAGGAAATGAACCTGCCGGAGCTGATAATCTATTCCAGTTATATGAGATCAACAGGGAAACAGGATTGCTGGCATCAGTTTTTACACCATCCGGTCAAATTGAGGATCGGGTTTATTTGAGCGTTCCACCGGAAGCGAGATCCTGGGCAGACCAAGCCGGGATCGACACTGCTCCAACACTGTACGACCTTGAGATCCCAGGGGAAAGGGAAGATGGTTTATCGATAACGACGCCAGAAAATTACTCTTTTGTGAATGGTCGGGTGAGGATAATTGGGTCGATTCCAGCAGATGATTTTGTTTCTGCCAGGCTGCAGTATGGAGGGGGATTGAATCCTGGTTCTTGGATCCAGATCGGATCTGAAATTACAAAGCCATCGTTTTTTACCCGCCTTGGTACCTGGGATACAACAGAACTAGATGATGGTATTTATGCCATCCAGCTGGTATTAATTCAGGAAAGGCAGCAGATTGGAAAGACCTCGTTGGTGGTTTCGGTAGATAATACTCCTCCAGCTATGATATTTACAACAGATCTGTCCGGTGGACAGATACCTTTTCAGACTGGTGAAGAGATTCTGTTTGAAGTGAAGTTTGAGAATAATTCAGAGATCGATCAGGTTGAATTCAATTTGAATGGTGATTTGCTATCCTCCCGCAGGGTAGCGCCTTATGTCGCTTCCTGGCCAATGATCCCCGGAGAATATGAGCTGCAAATCAGCGCTCAAGATCAGGCTGGTAATCTTGAGGAATATTCAGCGTTCTTTGAAGTGTTCTCAACTGAATAATTTGGTCAAGTGTTACTTTTTCTTTTTAAACCCGAACAAACGCAGGGCATTAAGATCATTACGCCAATTCTTCCTGACTTTAATGCGCAGCCTGAGGAATACTTTTCTGCCGCTCATGGATTCAATTTCCTTTCGGGCGGCTGATCCGATCTTTTTTATCATATTCCCCTTTTCCCCGATCAGAATGCCTTTCTGTGAATCTCTTTCAACAAAGACCGTCGCTTCTATATAAGCTGACCCGTTATCTCTCTCTTTATATTCGTCTATACGGACCGCAATAACATGCGGCAGTTCTTTTTGCAGCAATCGCATCGCGGCAGCTCTGATCAGATCAGCAGAAATCTCCCGTTCGTATAGATCTGTAACCTGATCTTCAGGGTAGAGCAGGGGGCCTTCCGGAAGGATCTCAAGGATACTGTTCTCCAAATTGTCCAGATTTTCCCCTGTTGCTGCGGATATTGGGATGAGTGGTGTATCGGGAAGCAAGGCCTGGTATTGTGCAGTACGGTCCTGAAGTTCTTTTGGATCGAGTTTGTCAATCTTGTTTAAAACCAGGAAAACGGTGGGTTTCTCTTTTAACTCCCGCAATGCTTCTCCGAATATTTGATCTTCCTGGTTCGGGGGCGTGCTTCCATCCAGGATTAGTATTGCCAGATCGGCATCTTCAAGAGCCTGGAGGGCGTCTTGATTCATGAATTCACCTAATTTATGTTTCGGAAAATGTAATCCAGGTGTATCAATGAAGATCAACTGTCCCTCTGGAAGGGTCAAGATACCCAGCTGTTGCAGGCGGGTGGTTTGAGGTTTGGGTGATACAGCTGCGATGGTCTGCTGCAAAAGACGATTCAGTAGAGTAGATTTACCAACATTAGGTCGTCCCATAACAGCGATGAAACCCGACTTGTGTTTGTTTTCCATGATTTATTTCCTGGTTTTGGCAGACCTTGAAATCCACTCTGGATGCCTTGACCGATGAGCCTATTTTTTATATAATATTGTGTCTGGGTAAAAATCGACCCGGAGGATACTTTTTGTTTAAAAATATATCAGTAATGATATTCACCAACATGTTTCTTTGCCCTGGTTGTGACCGGGGCATATTAATGCGTATAGTAACCGCTGCAGGGTAGTTTGGTCAAGTAGAAGAAAAGGAAGAGGGAGATTCTATGGCTCAGGTAGATAAAGCCAAAAGTTACGCTCGAATTAGTTATCGTTATCCTTTACCCCCCTTGATTAAGGTTCAACTAGATTCCTTTAAACGTTTGAAAGGTGATGGGGTCAAAGATCTATTTCATGAGATTTCGCCTATTGAATCTTATAACGGGAAGATGAAGTTGTATTTCCCAAGTGATACCCCCGAAGCAAAACAGTGGGGTCTGGATTTCAGATTTGAAGATCCGGAGTATTCTGTCCAGGAATGTGTAGAACGAGACCTGACCTATGCATCCGCTTTATACGTTTCTGTCTTGTTGGCTGGCGCCAAGGTGCCAGAACCCATCAAGCAGGAAATCTTTATGGGTGAATTCCCGGAGATGACCGATAAAGGGACTTTCATTATTAATGGTACCGAACGTGTGGTTGTTTCTCAGTTGATCCGCTCCCCTGGTGTGTATTTTGAAGCTGAAGTCGACCGTACAACGGGCCGGCGATTGGCTGTTTCAAAATTGATCCCTGATCGGGGTGCCTGGATGGAATTCGAAACCCGCAAGACGGGATACCTGACTATTCGTTTCAATCGTCAGCGAACCATCCCTGTAACCATATTCCTGCGCGCATTGGCGGCAGTGGACGATGGTCTGAAAGACTCTCCCATCAAAGAGGGAACTGATGAAGAACTGATCGCTCTCTTTGAAGATATCGATACCAATCCGGACCGCATGTTCATTCCGGCTTGTTTCGCTCAAGAACCAGAATGGAATATTCCCGACGGCATGACCATTGCTGAGATTGCGTTGATAGATTTCTTCAAGCGCATGCGACCTGGAGACCCGGCAACTGTTGAAAACGCCCGGGATTTCCTGGAAGATCAACTCTTTAACGATCGCCGCTACAATCTGGAACGAGTTGGCCGCTATAAACTGAATCAAAAATACGATCTAGAAGGCAAGGTGCCGGTATCCCACCTCACGATAACAAAATGGGATATTTACTACCTTATCCGCCGGATGATCGAAATAAATAATAATATGGAAGACCCCGATGATATCGATCACCTGGGCAACCGTAGAATTAAAACTGTGGATGAGCTGATCCAGAACAAACTGCGGGTCGGCATCCGCCGTATGGAACGAGTCATTCGTGAACGTATGTCCATCCGTGGTAAAAAGAAAATGTCCCCGGTCACACTGGTGAATATTCGCCCTGTGGTGGCCTCATTGCGAGAATTCTTTGGTTCTAGTCAGCTCTCTCAATTCATGGATCAAACAAACCCGCTTTCAGAACTTCGTCATAAACGAACTTTGTCAGCACTTGGTCCTGGTGGTCTGCACCGACAGCGAGCTGGTTTTGATGTGCGAGACGTCCATCAATCACATTACGGACGCATCTGCCCCATTGAAACCCCGGAAGGTCCTAACATTGGTTTGATCGGCCGATTCGCTTCTTATGCCCAGGTGAATGACTATGGATTCATAGAGACGCCGTATCGAAAAGTTCGCAACGCGGTATCTCCAGGTGATTCGGAACTCGTGGATGCACAGCTCAGGGAAGATGTCATCCATCCAGGTACCGGAAAAACAATTGCTAAAGCCGAAGAACGAGTGACCGATAAACAGGTTGCGGCAATGAAAAAGGCCAAAATCAAAGATATCCTGGTTACACCTTATATCTCTGAAGAGGTTGAATATCTGGCTGCGGATGCTGAAGATCGATTTGTGATTGCCCAGTCCAATGCTGAGATCAATGAACACTTTGAGTTTGTCAAGGATCGGGTTTCTGCCCGCCATTCTTCAGACTTCTTATTTGTAAAACCAATTGATGTTGACTATATTGACGTGGCGCCAAACCAAATCGTAGGGATCAGCGCTGCATTAATTCCGTTTCTCTCGCACGATGATGCCAACCGCGCTTTGATGGGATCCAATATGCAGGCCCAGGGTGTTCCCCTGTTGAACCCGGAAATTCCTCGGGTATCAACCGGTATGGAAAAACCGGCCGCAATGGATTCTGGTCAGGTGCTGCTGGCAGCAGAAGATGGCGAAGTGACCTCTGTGGTGGGTGACAAGGTTATCATCCGGACGAAAGATAATGAGGTCAAAGAGTACAAACTCTGGAAATATGAACGTTCAAATCAGAGCACATGCATAGATCAGCGGCCGATCGTAAGAAAGAGCCAGCTGGTGAAAAAAGGTGATGTAATTGCCGATTCTTCCTCAACAGTACACGGCAACCTGGCCCTTGGTCAGAATGTCACAGTTGCATTCCTCTCCTGGGAGGGAGCCAACTTCGAGGACTCGGTTGTGATCTCCGAACATTTGGCACAGAATGACATGTATACTTCCATCCATATTGAGGAACATGAGGTTGAATCCCGAGATACCCGGCTTGGACCGGAGGAGATCACTCGCGATATCCCAAATGTTGGAGAAGAGGCCCTCAAAGACCTGGATGAAACCGGCGTGATCCGGATCGGCGCTGAAGTCGGCCCTAATGATATCTTGGTTGGAAAGATCTCACCCAAAGGTGAAAAGGAACTTTCTCCTGAGGAACGTTTGTTGCGAGCTATCTTTGGCGAAAAATCACGTGATGTGAAAGATACTTCTCTGCGCATGCCGCATGGTGAGCGTGGAAAGGTTATTGAAGTGAATATCTTCACCAGAGAAGATAATGCAGATCTGTCTGCAGGTGTTGAAAAAATGGTGCGGGTGTTTGTAGCGCAAAAACGCCGCATCACTGCAGGCGATAAGATCGCTGGACGCCATGGAAACAAAGGTGTTGTTTCCACAGTTGTGGCAGCGGAAGATATGCCTTATCTGGAAGATGGAACACCGATCGATATGTTATTGTCGCCCACAGGCGTTCCTGGACGTATGAATATTGGTCAGGTGCTTGAAGCCCATCTGGGCTGGGCTGC
>Ga0307990_1000197_pt1 | contig 58708 bp, 53 predicted proteins | sample EllFjometagen129_FD_203168 | JGI IMG/M metagenome (GOLD analysis project Ga0307990, IMG submission 203168) | Marine microbial communities from Ellis Fjord, Antarctic Ocean - #129 | ecosystem: Environmental > Aquatic > Marine > Unclassified | place: Southern Ocean | collected 2014-10-08
ACGATTTGTAAACTGGGTGGATACACAAAATTATATACAACGCAATATATCAGAGCGTTATAGATTATAAGTGTAAAAAAAGTGTAAGATGGATGTATGATATATAACTACTGCTACCCCGACGGAAGATCAAAACCACCCTGGCTATTCAGCCAGGGTGGTTTTGTTTTTAAGGATACCGTATCAACCCCCAAACCAGGATCATGACAAAGGAATAATCCTTTTTCCTGTTATACTTGTATTTGCTTCAGGTAATTCTGAAAGGAAACCTTGGGTTTGCGGTTTTCATAGTATAAACCCCAGTGCTTTTCAACTTCGTCCGGTCCTGAATTATCTCCACCACCCTTCCAGGGTTCATCAAATGCTTCAAAAACAAAAATGGTAATTTGATTTGCTTTCTGCCATTTATTCAATTGGATAAGAAACTCTTCCTGGGCCGCAACGCTAACCTGGCCCTTGATCAGGTCACCTTGCTCTCCCGGACCAATTTGATGCGGATCATAGTTGGTTGCCCAGCCGGTTTCTCCGATTGCAATTTCCTTATCGGGATGCAATGCTTGAACTTCCTGAACATATATTTTTTCTGTCCATTCTATAGCATTTTCAAGGGTTTTACCATTCCAGAGCGCATATATATGAGCAACAATGAAATCAATTTCATCCGCAACCTCCTTGCTTTCAGGTCTATTCCAGAAATTGTAGTCATCAGCAGTAGTTACCGGAACAGAAGTATTATTTCTAACAACCCGGATATACTTTATTAAGTTCTGCTGTATCATTCTATGCGAGGCCCAATGTACGAGTGTTTCGTTTCCTACATTGATAGCAGCAATAATTTCTGCATAGTCATTTCCGAGCTGAATCCCTTTCAGTATCTGACTAATATTTTCCTGTTTTCTTTTAGGATGATCTACTTCATTTTCAAGCCAAATACCCAGCATCACTTTTATGGGCAGCTTATTATCTTTAATAACCTTCAATACCCTTTCAGAATCCTTATCTGAGCCATATACCCTGATCAAATTCCAATGTTTTAATATGATATTCAAATCCTCAAGAATCTGTTTTTCAGATGGTCCTTTTACACCTGGTGCCTGGCCCTTGCGATAGCATCCGTATGAGATTGCTTCACCAATCCACTTTCCATTCAAATAGGGATCAAATTTTCGTTGTACAAAAGGATTTTGTTTATCTGGTAATATGCTTCCTTCGAGGCTTTGTCTTATTTTGTCCACAAGTATTAAATCAATTTGAGTAAAAATTAAAAAAGATTTTATCCCATTCTCCCAATAGAATATTCTTCGAAATATTCCATGCTGTAACCCGCCGCCAAAGATTACAGCTGCACCTGTACAGTCTGAACAGCGTTTGCATCGATCTGGATTTCTGCATATTGGTCTTCTATTTGCAATTGGTAGCTGATCGCCTCTTTTGTTGTGTTCAGCACTTGCACACTTAAAACATTATTTTTATTAATGGTAGCACAAGCATGCAAATCATCTTCTCCTAATCCACCAGGCGTTTTGAAGGTCTGAACTGCCTGGTCCCCGGGCCGGATTGTCTTACATAGCTGGGCAAGCACATAATAAATTGGTGTATAATAGACTTGTTTTGATTCTGTATCAATCATGATGGGTGCACCGCAGAAATTGCCGGCATGGTTTGGACCGCCATTCTGATCCAGTACCACATTCCAATCTATCCAGCCGGTCAGCCAATGGTCGATACTCACAATAATATTTCTAGCATAGCGATGTACAGGAGTATATATAGGATGGTCCTCACTTTTTACTCCTGGCCAGGTGGCTGAATATCCCCAATCAGTAGCATTTTCGTTCCACCAGAAAGCGTCGTTATCAAACCAGTCTTTTTCCTGGAAACGCTCAGGGTCTGTTATACCCCCGGGAGCAACTTTCCCTAAATCATCAATACAACCTTCTGTATGAAGTATGGCGTGATCAGGAAATTTTGCATGTACACTATCGAAGACATCTTCATACACATCTAAGGTGCTTTCGTACCAATGAACAGCAGACCCATAAACATATTTTGAGGTCTCGCGATCTCCCAGGATTACATCAGACCAATGCTTGAGTCCGTCGCGGTTCTGGTCATAAATAAGCAAGCTGACATCCGCATTATCCCCTGATTTCAATTTTGGCCCCAGGTAGCGCTTGATAAAATCGTTTTGAGTTTCGGGTGAAAAATGCATGCTCTCCCATTGACCGCTATTGCCATGTGGTTCATTCACCGGTGTAAGACCCCAAATCTCTACGCCTTCAGATCTATAGGTATCCAGGTACTTTATTAAATAATTGGCATAAGTTTCTTCATACGCTGGCTTTAGCTTACCACCAGTGCCCTGGAATCCATTTTCCGGCGTTCCTTTTATGTACCATTCTTCAATATCTTTCATCCATGAGGGGGCCGTCCATGCAGAAGAGACAATTCTTAACTCACTGTCTGCTTGCTGTTTCTTGAGTTCCAATGCCTCTTTTATCATAGGCAGCAAATCATAGCTTTCATCCACAATTCCAGGATATTTATCTGAACTGAAACCAGCCTTATCCGCTTCCAAGCTGAAGGATTCTAAATCAACATCTCCCTCTTTATTTACATAAGAATATTTACCATCAACGCAAAAATCACATGCCCCGATATGTGTTCTTGCCAATGAAAAATCAGCTCCTTTCTCACTGAATATTTGTTCCATAACCTCTTTCCTGCTTTGCGGGTCTAAATGAGCCAAAACAAATGCTGAGGATTCAGTAAACGAGGAACCTATTCCATCAATCGTTTGTTTGATTGTTCCAGGTTCAATTTTAATGATTGTACCTCCAGGAGTTCCTTTTACAAATACAATGTTTTCTTTTTCAGTAATTTTATCACCACTTTCCGAGGTGACAAAAATCTTACTGGTAGACAAATTTTCATTAGAATTACATGATAGCATAACAATAATACTTAAAAGAAATAGTGAGCAAAATGACAGTAACTTATTCATAATATTCGATTTCAAAAGATAAACTTTAATAGTAAACAAATATGAGGTTCACTTCTTCCGCACTATAGTTCACCTCGACGTTCTACCAATTGGGCCTTAATATCTCGGGCCTTTTCTTCTGTAATGTTATATTTCCACATTACAATAATAGCTAATCCAGCTGTAATTGCAGGAATTACAATGTCTGCAATTCGAAGCTTGGTAATGGTTTCTGCTGCCTGTATGGTCGCATTTTGGTCAAAACCAACCACTTTTAAAACCAAACCGCCTAATACAAGGGCAATAGCCTGTCCAAATTTTACCATCCACCAATAGATCGCGCCAAATAATCCTTCCCTACGTGGCATTCCATTTATTAATTCATCCAGGTCACATACATCAGCTGTCATGCTCATCATTAGGGTAAACAATCCACCAATACCAAAAGACATTAATGGGATGGGCATAAAGATCAACCAGGGTATCTCGGGGTTGAAGCCCCACCACTTAAGTAAGTATCCTACCAGCGAAATAGCTGTTGAAATGATAAAGGCATTTCTTTTCCCGTACTTTTTTGCAATCCGGGTAATAATTGGAATCACTAAAAATGCTGTGGCAACGGCTGAAACTGTCGAGAACCATGCCGGCCAGTTTCCAGCTAATCCAAAATCTCCATTAAACATATAAAACACAATGATGAAATAGCTGAAGGATGCTACCATTTGAAATCCATTGAAAACCAAAAAAGTAGAGGCGCATAGTTTCACAAAAGGCCTGTTTTTAAATACTTCTACCATGCCTCTAACAAGATCCTTGAGGTTAGAAAACATCAACTTAAATGACATTTCTTTTCTCCCCTCCATACCTGAAGAATCGATACCTTTACAGAAAATGGCAGGTAGTACGCCCAGAACCATACATATTCCTCCAACAATTATAGATAAATGTCGCACACCAACAGCCTGCGATTCAAACAGATCTGGATTTGCTATTAATACCCAGAACCAGGGAACGATCATCCAGGCCACCTGACCCAGCACTTGTGAAAATCCCATCAGGCGGGTGCGCTCATTATAATCCGATGTCATTTCATAACCCAGTGCAATCAAGGGTGTTGAAAAAATGGTATTTCCAATGAGGTAGACCAGTGAAAGGATGAGGAAATACCAGAAATTATACCTTTGGGTATTTTCCGGGTCAAGCTGCCAGAGTACTGCAAAAAGAACACCGCTCAGAATAGCTCCGATAAAAATATATGGTCTTCTTCGTCCAAATCGTGATTTTGTATTGTCGGATATGAAGCCCATGATGGGGTCCGTTAAGGCATCAAATAATCGGGGAAGACCGCCCAGCAAACCTGCAAGGAAAGGGTCCATTCCAAATGCCGTGAGTAAAAAAAACATAAAAATTCCCAGTGAGCCTGGCAAGAGGTTATTTACAAGATGTCCGGCTCCAAAAGCAAGCTTCTGGCCTAATGGTACAACATCTTTTGGGTCAGTTTTATAGTGTGCCATCTTATGCTAAATATGTTTTATTAGTAGTTAATGATTAATAGACTATTGAACTTCTTCATACACCTTAACCCAATCAAAGCAGCTTTATCACCCCTTGCCTTGACAACATCCTCCATAATTCCAATATTTTTGAAATGAGTTTCAATACTTTCCAGGGTAACGCCCTCAGCATATGGGTTTAGCATATGAGCTTCCTGAAGCGCATAATATGCTGCCCGTGGATAGAGTTGGTAGAGTCCTCTCTGGTTCGTCGGGCCTTTTGCACAAACCCCGAACCATTCTTCGTTCATGTTATTTTCTCCTTGTGCAAAATCCCTCATATAGCCACCGTTGGACCATGATGCGTTATTATCATGAATGTTCATGTTCTCTGTCTGAAGATACTTCCACCAGCCATCGCTGAACTGAAATGTAAATCCCCCGATGCAATTACCCGCTTTACCCAGGCCTGCTGCATTTTCATAGATCTCTTTCCAGTTTCCAAGCATGTAATATGCCTGGGAATACTGATCTTCTTCATTTTCTAATGCGTTGAATGCATCAGCTCCAAATTCTGTGAACAAAAGCGGCTTGTTAAATGTTTCTTTTAATACCTGGAAAGCATCACCAAATGATACCCCGCGGTACATGTTTACTCCAAAAATATCCACATCCTGACATTCTTCTGCAATGATATCGAGAAAAAGCATATCGCCGTTGCACATCGCAACCGGATGCGCCTCATCCAGGTCATTCATTAATATGGCCGCTTCGTTGAACAAGGTATACAAGTGGCGGGCTTTAAGTGTTGATTTTCTGTCTTCCATAGGTATGTCTTCAGTTTCTGCACCTTCCCAGAAGAGACCATAGTTATTCTCGTTCCCCAGTAAATATAGAAGCAGGCCGGGAGTATTCTTATAATCTTCTGCCATTTTCGTAACTTCAGACAAAAGCAATTCCCGCGTACGAGAATCATCATATTCCGTATTCACCACCCATGCATTTCTTACGGTCACACCATAACGACCGAATGAATGGTTGAGCATGGTGTAAATACCGTATTTCTCAAAAATATACTTGATCCATTTTGACTGAATACCAGTATACTGCCGAATGACATTTACACCCATGCTTTTCAGCAAGGACATTTCTGCATCAAGCGCAGCTGTAATAACATCATCGGGTTGTTTCCACAAACTATATGAATAATTCGCTCCAATAGGGAAATAATCCCAGTTCATACCGTTGATCATGAAATCCTCTCCATTGACTACTAGTTTCATTCCTTCATCATTCTCTACAACTGCTACATGATCTGCCTGGGCAAATACCGCAGCTGAAAAGAAGAAAAGTACTAGTATTAGCAAGTTTTGTTTCATCGTAGCATAGTTATATATTGATCAATACTTAATTAATCCTTAACTCTTATTTGTAAATATAAAAAAAGCATGGTTAATTTCTACGTTTGTCATCTCCAGGCACTGTTCCATCATCATTAAAAAAAATAACCTTAGTAATTATATGTCATTCTCTTCAGATTCCCTCAAATCATCCCCAAACAAGAATACTACAAAGACAGTTCCGTATTACAACAATAACACAACAAAACAAATCTAATTAGTTGATATACAAATAATTTAAGAAATAGAGGTGAGTACATTTACAGGTATTTCATCAGAGGTAGCGATTGGCCATTAACAGCCCCGCTTCTAATTTTCCTTATTGAAAGAAATAGGTTTCCCTTTTCAAAGGTTTCAGACTTGCATAATGTATTTGGTGAGATTGGTATCCCGATCGAGATTCAATTTCTTCCTCAGTCGATACCTGCTTACCTCAACACCGCGAATAGATATATTCATTAAAGGAGCAATCTCTTTTGTTGAAATATTCATCCTCAAATACGCACTCAGTCTTATTTCGCTAGGACTTAATTCCGGATGGTATTCCTTGAGCCGAACAAGAAATTCCTGGTGAACTTCATCAAAATAACGATCAAATACCTCCCAGTTCTTTTCTTGCTGGATATCCCGGTCGATTTTTCGGCAAATCCTTTTTAGCTCCTTGTCAATTATTTCGCTTTTTGCACTTTGGCTCAGGTTTGCTAATTCATTCTTGAGTGAATTCAGAAAATTATTCTTTTGGCCTATATGTATTGTTGAGGTTACTAATTCCTTGTTTTTGTGTTTCATCTCATCCTCTAACTTTTCATTCTTAAGGTGGACAACTTCCTGCTCGGCTGCTTGCTTTTCCAGTTCCAGCGCTTTCTCTTTTTTGTTAAATACACTAAGCTGCCTGTTCTTTTCCTGGGCCCTGACCTTATCAATCCTCCGCAAATAAAAATAAACAACTAGAAATATCAGTACTACGCTAAAGACCAGGTACAAAATAAGAGCTGTATTTGATCTATAAAAAGGAGGTTCAACATAAAAATGAAACTGATCTATTGAACTGATGTTATTGTAGGCATTCCTTGCCCGGATCTCAAAATAATAGTTCCCTCCGCGCAGGTTGGTATATTCCTTCATATTATCAGCGGACCAATCAGACCAATCTTCATCAAAATTATTCAAGCGGTGGCTGTATTCAATATGACCTGAGTTTTCAGTATCCGGAGAATTGTATTTGAAAGCTATATTATTGAATGAATGAGGAAGAGAAAAATCATCCTCAATCACCTTATCTGCGAGTTGAAAATTTCCAGAAGCATACCACAAAGAGTCTTTCTTCCTGGACGAGATACTGACCCTGTTAATAAAAACCTTCGTGGCTTCAAAATAATTCTTGTTGAAGGTGGGATCATAATGTACAAGTCCAAATTGAGTTCCTATAAATACATTTTCCGCATCCTGGATATATATATTATCAAATGGAGATACGCGAGCTTTGTTCAGATCCTGAAACGGGGTAACGATATTAGTCCTGGTACCATCTTCCAGGAGTCTGAATACACCCATACCCTGCTCAGCGGAATACCAAATGTTCCCGGCTGTATCTTCTTTTAAAAGATAGATAAGCTTTAAATCTCCAAATAACTGATTCAATTCTTCAGATTTGGTAAATACCTCCTGATTATCATCAAACTGGTAGATACCCTGATTCGTAGACAGGAAGAAATCATCGCCAGTTTCATGCAGGAGATAAGGCAATTCGTCAGGAAGATTGTTCGTCCCTTTGTATTCTTTTATTTGAATAACGCTGTCGATATTCTCATTAAGATATATATGAAACAAGCCCAGGTAACCGTGGTTCATCCATATATTATTCTCCTCTTTCACTATCAACTCCTTAGACGAAATATCTATGCCTTTTATTTTCCCACGGAAGCGCCATGCACCCTTATTCCCTTTTGAAAAAGTGATTAATCCGTCATACGTTCCGCTTAGCAGTAATTCATCATGACCCGGAATTTTCCTGAAATTCCAGACCCCCCTGGAATCTGTTAATCTTTTTGATTTATTACCTTCTATTAAATAGGCCCCATTATGATGCCCGCAAAGCAATTGCCCGTCTATGACAGAAAGATCCCAGACCTGACCTTCTGTGCCTTCAACAAAGTCATATTTAATATCCGTATGATTCCTGAGTTTGCTGAGTTCTTTTGAGTACAAACCCTGGTTCGTGCCTACATAAAGTCTTTCATCGCAGATAGCAGTTGCATATGTGGCAGCAATGTTAAAATTATCGTTAATATAAGAAATGGGAAGACTTGATTTTAAGAAAGTAATTCCGATATCAAGCCCAAGCCATATATTATTTTTTCCATCGATATATAGGGAAAGAATGGTGTTGTTTTGCAAACCGTTTAATCTACTCACATGCTGTTGAATGGTTCCTTCTTCATTGACAACATATAATCCGCTTTTGACAGTGCCGAAAAGATACCTGTTGTTGTGGAAAGATCCACAATAGAGTTTGGAATTCTGAAGCTCTTCGGAAATTTCCATTTCCCATGGCTGCAAGATCCCATCAGATAGTGTATATAAACCAAGGTTTTGTGTGCCAATAAGGAGATCATCACCGTTTATTCCCTCCAGAAAGCGGATTTCATCTTTGGAAAAAATAGGATCATCCGAATAAGTATGCAATGTACCATCTCTCAAAATCCTGAGTCCTATCCCCTTTTCAACTATATAGAAATTATTATCTACATGAAAAGATGCCCCAAATCGTTTGTTCGGCCTAAGTACCTGTATCTTATCATCATTGTAAATGAAGACATATTCAAAACTCTGAAAGATAAGCCCAAAACGTGTCTGAAAAACGCCCCAGACATCATCGAAATCTTTTGCATCCTCAGGGATCAGGTGGTTCAGGGTATGATACTTTATCCCCTCCTTAGCCGATTGTTCAAGATATCCTATTTCATTGTAGGCCCCAACATATATCTTATCATCAGATCCGTTAGCAAGGGATCTGACCATGGAATTATTAGTTACAGAAATTGTATTCCAATCTTCCCCGTCAAACCTCAATATCCCATTGTTATTTCCAATGTAAATATTTCCCTGGCTGTCATCAACTATATCCCAGCTCTGGGTACCTCCCCCATACTCACTTCTGTCAATATTCCTGATTTCAGGGACTCCTATTGACTTAAACTGTCCATACAATGAACACTGAAGACCCAAAAAAAGGACTAAGAATCCAATGCAGAGGATGTTCTTTTGCACAGTGGATAAACCCAGTAAAAGTATTCTATAAAATCTGTCCATATTTTTGAAGTAAATCACTTATAAAGATGGTATTTGTAAAAATAACAATATTTTTTAATGTTCACCTTTTCCATTTAATCAATAAATACCATAGGTAGAAAGAAAGGAATTGGATTAATCCATCTTTGAACTTTCCGTCACTTTATTACCTTTGGAAACTAATTCTCCCCTTAGTGCTTATAAGTAAAAGTTCAATTTAAAACTCTGTTCAAACGCAAATAAGAAAACTGATGAAGAAGATAGTTATAGTTATTGTTTCAGTATTCGTAATTTCAGCTACAACATTCGCCCAAAATCCCGCTTATGCACTTTACAATGCAGACGGCAAAGAGATGAAGTACAAAAAAATGGTTAAAGCATGTGCTGAAGCAGATGTAGTTCTCTTCGGGGAACAACATAACAATCCCATCTCACACTGGCTACAACTGGAACTTACCCAGGATTTGTTCTTAGAGAGAGGAAATGAACTCATCCTCGGCGCTGAGATGTTCGAGACAGATAACCAGCTGATCATGGATGAGTATTTCGCCGGCATGATCACGCAGAAAAAATTTGAGGAAGAGATGCGATTGTGGCCCAACTACAAAACTGATTACAAACCATTATTAGAATTTGCCAAAGACAGTACTTTGCAGTTTGTTGCCACCAATATCCCACGCAGGTATGCCAACGTAACGTTCAAGCTTGGACTGGATACACTTAAATATCTAACAGAAGAAGCGAAGCTGTACATCGCTCCCTTACCCATGGATTATGATACCACACTGAATTGCTACAGTTCCTTGTCAGGTAGTGCCCCAATGGGTGGACATGGCAGTTCTGAACTGAGAGATGCTCAAGCCATCAAGGATGCAACCATGTCTTATAATATTTTACAGAATCTTCCCGAAGGAAAACTTTTTCTGCACTTCAATGGCGCCTACCATTCAGATGATTTTGAAAGTATCAGCTATTTTCTGAAGAGAGAGAAAAAGAATCTGAATATAGTGACAATCAGCACAGTATTACAAGACGATGTCAGCTCACTCTCGGAAGAGAACCAGGGTAAAGCGGATTTTATCATTGCGGTTCCGGAAAATATGACAAGTACGCATTAATGAGCCAATGAGCCAATGAGTCAATGGGTTAATGAGTCAATGTAGAATGCCTAGGATTGATATCCACTATCCTATAATAAAATGTGTTTAAAGATTCACCCGCCGGGGGGAAGAAATTTGCTTCATTGTAAAATTTTAATGGATTTGCCCCAGGGTCACTCCAAGTACTCAAGGCACTCTAAGTACTCAAGTACACTCCGTCTGTAACATAGATCACATTCAGGACCGCTTACAAGCAGTAATTTTGTGACAGAAAATAACTATATTTCATATAAACAATAAGAAAATAAGAATGAAACAATTGCAAACATCAGTTCTCGAAATTGAAACCACAGCAGAATTAGAAAAAATTATCAGCGAAAACGAAAACGTAATGGTCTGTTGCGGACGCATGGGACCAATGTGCATTCCTGTTTATGATTTAATGGAAGAGTTGGAAGAGGAACGCCCAAACGTCAAATTCTATAGCATGGGATTCGATACTCCTGAAGCAGTTATCATAAAGAGCGCACCTGAATGCAGAGGTTTCATGGGACTGCCTTTCACCATGTATTACAAAAATGGACAGGCGGCAAAAGCAACATCAAGCATCCAGAACAGGCAGCAAGTAACTGCTATCCTGGACGAGAAACTCGGAGCATAGAGAAGAGAGCGTCAAGCGCATTGCGATTTACCGTTAAAATTAAACTAAATGGAAGAGAAATTTGATGTGATGATCATCGGTGGCGGTGCTGCCGGCTTAACAGCTGGAATATATGCTTCACGTGGAAAACTAAAAACAGTAATCCTGAATGAAGGAGCAGTTGGCGGGCAAATGGTGCTTACAGAAGAAGTGGCCAATTATCCGGGAGTTGAATCCACAAAAGGATATATGCTGGCCAACACCATGAAGGTTCAGGCGAAAAGTTTTGGATGTAAGATCAAGTCGAATGTAAAGATTGTGGAATATAGCTTATTTGATAAAGTAAAAACCGTGAAGCTGGACGATGGTAGGGTTTTTCATGCAGATGCAGTAATTTTAACTCCAGGGGGCAGACCGAGAACGCTCAATCTCCCGGGAGAAGATAATTTCAAGGGTACAGGTATCTCGTTCTGCGCGACCTGCGACGGTGATTTTTTCACTGGCAAGGAAGTGATCGTAGTTGGAGGAGGGAACTCTGCGCTCGAAGAAGCGGTGGCGCTTACAAATTTTGCCACAAAAGTTACCATCGTACATCAGTTTGACCACTTCCAGGCATTTGAACATGCCATAAAAGAAGCACAAAACAATCCGAAAATAAACTTCATTATGGAGTCGGAATTAAGAGAATTCAAGGGAAATGAAGGGCTGGAAAAAGTTACTATTGAACACCTCCCATCAGGAAAAATGTCTGAAATGAAAGTAGATGGTGTATTTATATTTGCGGGTTATCTCCCCAATACTGAAGCTTTTGTAAATCATGTTGAACTCAGTGAACGCAATGAAATAATTGCCGATGCAGATATGAAAACCAATGTTCCCGGTGTCTTTGCTGCAGGAGATTGCATCGAAAAAAAATACAGGCAGGTTACCACAGCTGTTGCTGATGGAACTATTGCAGCATTGAGTGCTGCAGATTATATTAGAGCGTGATTTTGAGGATGGGACACTCTATTGCTCAGGATAAAGTAGTAATTTGAAAAACTGAAGATCTAACAATAACCATAGTAATATGATATATATAATCATAAACAACTCAATCTGATGAAAATAGAGAGATATTTTAAAAAAGCAATTTTATTAAGCACAGTGATCTTCTTGTCTTTTGGGTGCAGCAAACTGGACCGGCTAACGCAATTTTACATGGATTATGATGAGACCATTGTTATTCCAGCTGCGCTGGGACTAAATCTGCCATTTAATATTCTGACCCCAAATATTAAAACCAATACAGAAGAGATCTTTGAGATTAATGATACGCGCAAAAATCTTATTGAAGAAGTCATGCTTGAGGAATTAAGCTTGGAAATCATTGATCCACAAAACTCTGATTTCAGTTTTTTGAAATCTATCGAAATTTACATCAAGTCTGATACTTTAGAAGAGGTAATGATTGCGTGGAAGCAGTCAATTGACAATACAATCGGATCCACATTAACTCTTGAGGTATCAAGTGAAGACCTGACCCGCTACATCGTTGAAGATGAATTTTCACTCAGGGTCTCTACCGTAAGCGATGAAATTCCCCTTTCAGATCATGAAATTGAAATTCATGCACAATTTTTTGTAAATGCCAGTATTCTGGGGATATAAAAAATAGAACATTCGTTTACCTTTGTCCATTGAAAATCAAATAATCAGTCAACCAAATCATATATAAATGGAACTAGTAGTAGCCTTTGCCCTGAACAGTGAGAATCAATTCGAGAAAAAACACTTTGGCGATGCTGAGAAATACAACATATATACACTGAAAGATGATAATTGCGTTCTGATTTCTGAAGAGACGAATACATTTAAAGACCTTGATGAAACCCATGTTCATGGATCTAAAAAGAAAGGAGAATCAATCATTCAGTTCTTAAAAAGCAAAGATGTATCTGCATTGGTATCAAAGCAATTTGGCGCAAACATAAAAATCATATCCAAGCATTTTGTCCCGGTTATAATTCATGATGAATCCATACAAGAAGTTACTAATACCTTATTGAAACACCTCAAATGGGTGCATGAAGAGAGCCAGAGTCAGGCCGAAAATTACAAACTCTTTTCCATAAATAATGGCATACTAAAATCTGTAATTGATAAGGTTTAATATATATTCGAAGTAGTAGTTCTACCGGAAGACAACAAAAAATGAATCTCACGAGGAATGTATCAAGTCAGAATATGAAGTCATTCCTCTGGCATGCTGCGTTCCTTGCGTTTGCTCAAAATTTCATGGATGTTGATACCATCATTCCGGCCATGCTTGTGGAGTCGGGAGGTACATCTATTCACATTGGAATAATGGCAGCGATTCTTACCGGCGGATCGAGTTTCACACAACTATTTTTTGCACCGGTCATCAGTAATGATCCTTACAAAAAGAAATACCTGCTCATTGGTATAAACTCCCGGCTTGCATCATTAATTTCCATAGCCCTTATGCTCTGGTTCTTTCATACAAACCCAGGAATGAACATCCTTTGGCTTTTATTTCTCTCCATTTCAATTTTTGCCGTTGGTGGCGCATTCGCAAACATTAGTTATGTAGATATTCTTGGTAAATCTATTCATCAATCAAGTCGAAAATCATTCTTCTCTACAAAGCAATTATTAACCAGTCTGGTGGTACTCTTTTCTGCTTTTCTTGCAACTCATGTTCTAGGACTCAGAGAATACCCGATCAACTATTCAATAATGTTTTTTATTGGATTTATTTTTCTCTTCATCGCCTCACTTGGATTTTGGAGAATAAAAGAAACTGTGCCAGCTAAATTTAGAATAACAGGGGTAAAACATTATCTGCAGGTAATGAAGTCTGAACTTAAATCAAACCGCCGTTTAAAATATTTTCTGGGCTTTATCAACACGCAAGGAATTGCAGTTTCCTTCCTGCCTTTTGTGATTTTATTTGCTAAAGAAAATTTTAATACCGACAGTCATGATACCGGTCGGTTTTTACTTTATAAAGTGTTAGGAGGAGTGATTATCAGTTTATCGATTCTTCTCTTTTCCAAATATACGAAGTACAGACTTTTGCTATATCTTAATACTGTTTTATCCTTATCTGTTCCAATCATTCTATTGTTCAGTAAAAATGAGCCCTCATTTGGCCTCATTTTCCTGATTGGAGGATTGATTTTTGCAATTTATAGCATTACTATGAATGGTGTGCTGCTTGAAATTTCGGGAAATGAAAATCGGGCGATCTATGCAGGATTAGCCGGAGCAGGAAATATTCTACCAGCCATTTTCCCGCTTATATCCGGATTAATTATCAAGAGTTTAGGATTTACACCATTTTTCATTCTCTATATGATAATCATCACCCTTTCGATATTTTTTATTCACAAGCTGAAATGCTTGAAGTAATTTATTAAGTTAACCAATCCATCGCCAAGCAAATAAAACGCTCATCATAAATTCGTTTTATGAGAATATTCTCATTATATTTGCATCAGAATAATAAGTATGCCACGCAGAAAAAGACTTAGAAAAGTTGTCTCTCCGCCAGGATTTAAAGGTTATAAGCCTTATGGAACATCAAGTCCGTCTAAAGACCATGTTGAACTACTATACGAGGAGTATGAAGCTATCAAGCTGGTCGACTATGATATGATGAATCACCTGGATGCTTCCAAACTTATGGGTATCTCAAGGCCCACTCTAGCTCGGATATACAAAACTGCAAGGATGAAAATAGCACGGGCTTTGGTCGAGACAAAGGAAATCAAATCAGTTTTTGGAAATGCATGGATGGAAAAAGACTGGATACTTTGTAACAATTGCAATGCCAAATTCACTTTACCAAAAACTGTAAAAGAAGCCATTTGCCCGATATGTAAGTCAACAAATATTAACGCATTAAATAAATCTTGAAATGAAGACAGTAATAACATCATCCGGAAATAAACTCAGCTCCGAATTCGATCTTAGATTCGGGAGAGCATCCTGGTTTTGCTTGTACGACGAAGATGCTAATAAAACTGAGTTTTTTGAAAATAAATACAGCAATTCCCAGGGCGGTGCCGGATCAAAATCTGCAGAATTCATTATAGAATTAGGTGCAAAAAAAGTCATATCCGGTGACTTTGGACCAACAGCAAAAAATCTCCTTGAAGAGTTTAACATCCAAATGGTTATACTTGAAGAAGAAAACAATACAATAGATGATATCATAAAAAAACTAAGAAAATAGGTACTGGCTTACAGCCTTGACTGCAGGATAAAGCAGAGGATTGGGCCAGGGAAATGACTGATCAGCACTGTAGATAAAAATGAAAACAAAAACATTACACTAGAATAAATGAAGAAAACTTTCGCAATACCCGTTACAAACGGTGTTCTGGATGCTCATTTTGGTCATTGCAGCCATTTTGCATTCATTGAAGTAATAGATGACAAAATTATTTCCGAGAATATCCTGGCTGCGCCACAACATCAACCAGGACTGTTGCCACCATGGGTTGCAAAAAATGGTGCCACAGATGTTATTGCTGGCGGAATGGGGCAACATGCGATAAATATATTCAACCAACATAAATTAAACGTATTTGTCGGAGCACCTGCACTAACAACGAAAGAGCTGGTGGAAGGATTTTTAGATAAATCACTCTCCTTTAATGAAAATTATTGTGATCACTAATGACCCCTTTTAAAATTGCAATTGCAAGTGGAAAAGGAGGCACAGGTAAAACTACAGTTTCTGTTAACCTCTCTTACTTCCTGAGTAAACATATTACTAATAGCATTCAATTAGTAGATTGCGATGTTGAAGAACCAAATGATGCACTTTTTTTTCCTAAGGCACCGCTTACGTCAACAAAAGAGGTGACTCAGCTCATTCCTTTTATCGATACTGAGAAGTGTACTTTCTGCAGAAAATGTGCAGAATATTGCGAATTTAATGCAATTGTTGTATTGCCAACGGCAAAATTTGCCCAGGTGAATGCCAGTTTATGCCATTCATGCGGCGCTTGTCTCCATGCATGCGAATTTGATGCAATAACTGAAAATCCGGAACCTATTGGAAAAATACGTGCCCTGGATAATGGTATAGGCTCTGGTCTTGTTGAAGGTCGATTAAACATTGGCTCTGCCATGCAAACCTTGTTGATAAGAGAGTTAAAGTCAGAAGTATCTTCAAATAGCAAGATCATCATTTATGATGCACCCCCGGGCACAAGTTGTCCAGTAGTAGAAACCATAGCTGGTACCGATTACATTATATTAGTTACAGAACCTACTCCCTTTGGCTTACATGATCTGAAACTAACCGTTGACTTACTTAAAGACATCAAAAAACCCTTTGGCGTAGTGGTGAATAAAGCAGGTTTAGGAAATTCAGATGTCTTCAACTTTCTGAAGACTGAAAATATTGAACTGCTGGGTGAGCTGCCATTTGAAAAATCGTATGCAAAAAAATATGCTTCAGGAAAACTGCTGGAAGGAGTATCACCAGAAATAGAAGCGCGATATATGAAAATAATAGATAAAATAGCCAAAAGAATTGATGAGCATGACAGAGATAACAATTCTTAGCGGTAAAGGAGGAACAGGAAAAACCAGCATTACTGCTGCCCTGGCATCGATCGCAAGTAACGCAGTATTTTGCGATAATGATGTCGATGCTGCCGATCTCCACCTGATACTGGACCCTAAGATTAGAGAAGAACATGTGTTTTATGGTGCCTATGTTCCGTCAATTGACCAGTCGAAATGCACACAATGCGGTATTTGCGCTGATAACTGTCGTTTTAACGCGATCACACTCGACAAAAATGGTAATTATGAAATAGATCCTTTCAAATGTGAAGGATGCAGACTCTGCGAAAGATTGTGTCCGGAAGAGGCAATCACATCTAAAAAAAGTGATGGAAATAGATGGTTTGTATCTGATACCAGGTTCGGACCAATGGTACATGCACACATGGGACCAGGTGAAGAAAATTCCGGCAAACTAGTCACGGAAGTACGCAGAAGAGCAAGAAAAATTGCTGAAGAAACAGGTGCTGAACTTATACTGAACGATGGGCCTCCCGGTATAGGTTGCACTGCTATATCTTCAATAACAGGTACCGGACATGTCCTGATTGTAACCGAGCCAACAATTGCAGGTCTGCACGACGCAAAAAGACTGGTGGAGCTAGTAGAGAATTTTAATATTCCAATATCTGCCATCATAAATAAATATGATATCAATAGCGAGGTATCAGATGAGGTAGATCAGTACTTTATAGGTAAAAATATACCGGTACTTGCCAAAATTAATTTCGATGTTGCATTTGTTAAAGCTATGCTGGAGAAAAAATCACTTATCGAGTATAACCCAACATCTGAGACATCGGAAATGATAAAGAAGATGTGGAAGACACTTACATAAGAATGATACCGCTTTTCCTGCAGTGATCATGCATTTGTCCGGGCCATATGCTGGCCTGAACTTCTCCAATATGTGCTTTTCTGAGGAAATACATGCACAACCGTGATTGACCAATTCCTCCCCCGACAGATTCGGGAAATTCGTCATTAAGCAGGCGCTTGTGGAAGAAAAGTTCTTTTCGTTCAGTTTTTCCCTGTATGTCTAGTTGATGTAACAAAACCTCTTTATCAACCCTGATCCCCATTGAAGAGAGCTCAAAAGCTTGCTCCAGTATTGGATTCCAAACAAGAATATCTCCATTAAGACCTTTGTAACCATTAACTGTCTCTGTTGACCAGTCGTCGTAGTCAGGTGCACGACCGTCATGCGGCTTGCCTGAAGATAGATCGTGACCAATACCAATGATAAAAACCGCCCCATACTTAAGACATATTTTATCCTCACGCTCCTTTGGAGTAAGATTGGGGTAAGCAGCTTCCAACTCTTCTGTATGAATGAAATGAATCTCATCCGGCAGGATGGGCACAATTTCAGGATGACTTTCATACACAATAAATTCAGTCCGCTTCATGACTGCATATATTCTATTTACAATATCCTTCAGGTAATCCAGTGTGCGGTCGTCAGGCAAAAGAATCTTTTCCCAGTCCCACTGATCCACATAGATGGAATGGAGGTTATCCAGTTCCTCATCGGGTCTGAGGGCATTCATATCTGTATACAATCCAAAAGTATTTGCGATCTCGTAATCGGCCAGCATCATCCTTTTCCATTTCGCCAGGGAATGCACAATCTCAGCTTCCATGTCTTCCATATCCTTAATAGGAAAGCGCACAGGACGTTCAATACCATTGAGATCATCATTAACGCCTGTTCCTCTTTGTACAAACAAAGGAGCGGTCACTCTTCGTAATTTCAGTTCTGCAGCCAGGTTCATCTCAAAAAAATCCTTTATCATTTTAATGGCTCTTTCTGTCTCCTTAAGAGATAAGGGTGATGAATAGTTATTTGGTATCGTAAGTTTCATTCCGTAAGTTTTTTGTTTGTACAAATAACAGATTTTAATTTTATAATTCAAAATAGTTTCAAAATGAAATTTTTTAACCATTTCATTTATCCACGCCTTCTCCTGGTGTCAATTGCCCTTAACCTGGCCTTAACCCACTGTAAGAAGGGTGCACTGCGAATAAAGTATTTGATAAATTTGAAATCTTGCTACTGCATACTGATCAGCCACTCGTAGCACCTTTCCGGCCATCCGCTCAGCTGCTGCTGATCTTCGGCAAGAGAAAAACCATGTCCGCCATATGGATAGATATGCATTTCTGCAGGTATTCCATGTGCCACCAGTTGCTGGTAATAAACGATACTGTTCTTTACCGCTACAGATCCATCATCGGAAGCATGTATAAGAATAGCTGGTGGTGTATTACCTGTCACCTGGAGCTCGCTTGAAAAATATGTCATCAAGGCAGTATCCTCTCCCACAAGTGCCTTCCTGGAGCCAGAATGTTGAAATTCCCCGGTAAAAGAGATTACAGGATACATTAAGATTGAAAAGTCCGGGCGACAACTCACCCGTTCAATCTCATCTTCTGAGCCTGGATCACCGGTATCATAATGTGTACTTAATGAGGATGCGAGGTGGCCTCCGGCAGAGAAGCCCATAATGCCAATTTTGTCCGGATTGATGCCCCATTCTTCAGCATTATATCGTGTAAGTCGCACAGCGCGCTGCGCGTCCATCAGGGGACTTTTATAAGGCTCAATCTGACTTTCAGAAGTAGGCAGGCGATACTTCAGTACAATGGCTGCAACACCTTTTGAATTCCAGTATGCTGCAATATCTTCTCCCTCCCAGTCATAAGCAAGAATGTGGTATCCACCACCAGGACAAATGACTACTGCTTCGCCTCCCACACTAGCTGATTCGGGAAGATAAACTTTTATATCAGGTACCTGTACTTTACTGATTCTGACAATATTAGTAGTATCCCAAATTTCCATTTCTCCAACATCCTGGTAATTAGGTATCTGTCCATCTGGATATAGATTCATAGTAAAGGGTTCAGAGCTTTTCTTACAAGCGGTCACTGCAAGTAGCAAGAACAATATGATTGAAGTCAGTCGAGTCATACTATTAGTTTTTTGGTAGCATTTCAATTGAAGAACTAAAACTAATAAAAAAAAGCCCCACACATTGTGCTTAAGTGTTAATATCCTTCTCAAGATACTAGTTTTTGTCCTTGACAGGTAGTTCGACAAGCTCACAATTGGACTCACCATGGTACTCAGGAAACGGTCTGTAATTTTTATATTTCGAAATACTTGAAACTCTGCCCACATCACAGAAACCAGGCAATATCGATGCGCAGAAAATATGCGCTTTTCTTGATTTGCATATATATTGATCGTAGCTTAGTGTACCTAATAAAGATGTTATGATGAAAAAGATAATAATCCTGATACTTTTCGCAGTGCTGGCGTTTCCAATAAATGCCCAATTCGAAAAACATGAAATATCTGGTTCATACGGACTGGTTACCGTAGATCAAATTGGAGACATAATCGCTGAAGTTCTGGTGTCGATATTTACATTAGGGAATTTTGAAACGGCCGACCAAAATTATACAGGAGCTATGTACCTGACTTATAATTATGCAGCATCTTACAGGTGGGATATCGGAGTCGTAGCTGGTATAGACATGTCAAATGGGAACCTGATGTGGGACGACGAACTGGAAGGCACATTTATGAAAAATCACACTACACTTGCCGTAGAAACAAATTTTCGCTGGGTCAAAAAATCATTTGTTGAGTTGTATACCGGTATAGGTGTTGGATATACATTTACGAAGAATACTGCCGAAATGCTTAACGGTGACAGTGAAAGTATTAATAGCGGACATGTTACCGGACAATTAAATGCCTTGGGAATCAGAGTAGGAAAGAAGTTTGGAGTGCATACAGAGCTAGGTTTTGGTTATCAAGGAATCCTCAACTTTGGATTTTCCTATAAGTTTTAAAAAAAAGGCCATCCAATGGACAGCCTTTTTTTAACGGGTATAAGTTATAATATCTTAGGTAAGCTATATAGTCTGCATTCCTGGTAAGAAACATGCAATCAGTTCAACTGCGTATTTCTTGTCAATCCTTCTTTTTGAACTTAGAATAGTCTGAGCATGGAATTTCTCATGATCAAACACTTTGTGAGCTTCCGGATTAGAGAACATTACTTTCCTGACTCCAAATCCGTTTTTGGTACAATCGTAAAACATGGTGTATTCGCTGGTATAAGCAACAAATGATTTACACTTACCTTCAACATTTACCGCAATTTTAAGATTCATTGATGGATCATCATAAAACACCTTGTATACTTCATATTCTTTTCCTTGAAAATGGAAGACATCATTTGTAGTTCTCACCACAAAGTTGCCTGCATCGGAGTTTGAAGTACCTGAGGTGTACATATCAGTTCTTTCACCATCGGCAAGCACTACCATTGAGCTCATGACAAAAGCGACGAGCAGTGTCATAAATTTTGAAATAAAACTAATCTTTGTTTTCATAGCTAAAATATTTATTGATGTTTGAATATATATTTAATGGTATAGTTTAAATTACTTACTCCTTAGTTTGGTTTGATCATCAGATCAACACTATGCACACTCTGCAGGGTATTTGATTTTAAAACATACTTTCCGCAGCACTTATGTTCTAATACCTCTTTTGCAGCATTCATTCCGAGACCATTATAGCTACTTTCTGTTGCTGATAGCTCTCCAATCCAATCCGGAACAGAATTCCTGGTATTAAAAAACAGATTGTTTTTCCTGACATCAATATGAATGGTTACCCATCCCTCACCGGAACACTTCCTGATGCCATGTTTGAAGCAGTTCTCAACAAAAGTGTATAAGACCAATGGTGGCACCTCAAAACTTTCCAGGTCACCCGAGATTTGCAAATCCAACATAAAATTGGTCTCTCCCAACCAAATTCTTTCAAGTTTTATATAATCATTAATGAGTTCTACCTCTTTTGCCAGAGAGATCTTTTCAAGCTGCGAATAATACACCACTTTCTCTAATAACTCCGAAAGTCCGGCTATTGCATCAGATGTTCTATCTGAATGCTTTACTGAAAGAGCATATAAGTTATTTAAGGAGTTAAAAAGAAAATGAGGTTGTAAAAGCATTTTGAATAGTTCAAGATCATAAAACCTGTTGGATTTCGGATCTTTACTTAAACTAATATTATGTTGGCTTACTAGCATTTTTGATAATTTTTAGTTTGAATCCCGTTACAAACTATTCACTATGGAAAATTTCACATATCATGCCAAAGCCACTATCAGTCTGTTTTTCTGCTACTTACATATTTTTTCAAAATGTGAAAAATTGTTAAAATCGTCCGAAAATGCACAATTCTGTCCGAAAAGGCACGATACCAGCCAAGAGGGCAAACTCTACACCCCTTGCAAACAGTGGTATACAGGATGCTTGTCGTTGACAGACAGTTGCCTGTCGTTGACAGGCAGAACGAGGTGTTAGTGAATAATAAATAATGGTGGATGAAGTGTGTAAGGAGGAATAATGGAATTACGGAGACCTTGCTTAATTGGAAAAGTGATTCAGTTCCACAACTGTAGAGACGCGATTTTTTGCGTCTGCTCATATGACCATTTTGATCATAAGGGCTGCAAGCGATAATGAATCTTATGTTAAGCATCACTTGATTTCCATTTAGGATGTTCATACTTTTATATTAATTATTGAACGACCCCTTATATGAAAACTAAATGTATTATTGTAGACGATGAGCCGCTGGCAAGGGAACTAATCAGAGGTCATGTTCAAAAGCTTAAGAATTTCGAGATTGTGGAGGAATGCGGAAATAGCATTAAAGCAATGGAAGTATTGAGGAATCAGCCGATTGACCTTATGTTTCTTGATATAAAAATGCCACAAATCTCAGGTATAGAGTTTTTGAAAAAGCTGAAGAGTCCACCTAAAGTGATTATAACGACTGCATACAGCCAATATGCATTAGATGGCTTTGAGCTTGATGTAGTGGATTACCTGATGAAGCCAATTACTTTTGAACGTTTCTTTAAGGCCATAAATAAATATTCTGCAGCTAAGAACCAGCAAATTATCTCTCTGGAAAATGAAAGTAAATTTAACGATCACTCCTTCATCTATGTCAAAGAAAATAAGAAAGTTATAAAAATATACCTGAAAGAGATTCACTTCATCGAAGGACTTAATGAATATATTAGAATTCACACTGACAACAGAAGAGTTGTTGTGAAGAGCAGTCTCCAGTCCATTGAAAAGAAACTTCCCTCAGAATTCTTCATCAGGGTTCACAAATCATATATCGTATCTATTCCGAGAATTCGTGCATTCAATGCTACAACCATTGAACTCGAAAATGCAAAGGTACGTATTGGAAGGAACTATAAAAATCAGGTCTTTACAGCTTTGCAATTTAATAGTAAAGTATAGTGTGTTTTGCCTATTCACAAGTAATTCACATAGTTTATTAACAATTGTTAATAACATAATTGTACAGGGTTAACAGGTAAAAGCAATCTGCAAACAACGTGGATGTTCTAAAGGGCTCGTTTTAAAGCTTATTCATAAGATAGTATACTTTACTCTTATCTCTGGTAAGAGATTAATAAGGAATTCATTATTTGCATTTTACATCAACTATTAATGGATTATACTTTTTTTCGTAACTTGGTTCCGAACCAATATATGTTCTGGTATAATTTTTGAATCTTTATAAAACAAAATAATTCCAATAGAGATGAAAAATATCATTCGAGAAATTTCCGCCGCAGTTTTAATGCTATCAATGCTAACGGTTGCTTACTCACAAAACCCTTCAGTAATTGTTATTGAATCGCAATTAACTGACATTGAAGGTGAATCTGTACCAGTCGTAAATATGGATTTGACCGTATTGATCCTGGATTCAAATGGGGAGCAGTGCTATGAAGATAACAAAACAATAACAACCAATGATCTTGGCACATTTCAATATTTTATTGAAGAAACACCTCAATTATTTAAAGCAGGAATAGGATCAGATCCTGCTGAAATACAACTCACTATTACTTCACCTGATGACGACGCATGGCTCGAAGAAGGCAAGTTTATTGTTAAGTATCTTATGACATTGGAAGGTGACAAAGAAAATCCTGAGTATTTTTTAACCAGGATGGAAGGACAGAAGCTAAATTATGAATATCGTTCAGATATTTGGAAATTTAATGATATCTATCCCTTTGCATACATCAGCAGTACATTTCTTATCAGTTTTAATGAAGAGATTGCAGATGCAAAATCATTGCTAATGGTAGCGCAAGAGTTTTTTAGCGAGAGCGAGAATAAAAACGCTGAAGAAATGGAGGCCCCACCGGCTTCTTCACGTGGTATCAAAGGTGGCCCTGCCGTTGGTGGATTTAAGAAGAAATAGAAGAGGCGTTATAAGGCCCGTGACAAGGAAATTTGATCCTGACGGAGAGATAGAAAATAATAATTAAAACAAAAGGGGTGGAATAAATTCCACCCCTTTTTTATTCCAATCCTTATTTATTCCTTATCAATTTTCCCTCCTGATTTTGGAGCTCCTCCTTTAGATATTGAATCCCGCATAGTGGTATCGGCCTCAATATTCTTGAACTTATAATAGTCCATAATCCCCAGGTTTCCGCTTCTGAATGCTTCAGCCATTGCCAGCGGTATCTCTACCTCTGCCTCAATCACTTTTGCACGAGCTTCCTGGGACTTGGCCTTCATCTCCTGCTCATTTGCTACCGCCATTGCACGACGTTCCTCAGCTTTTGCCTGGGCAATATTTTTATCTGCGTTGGCCTGGTCCATCTGCAATACAGCACCAATATTTTTTCCGATATCAATATCAGCGACATCAATGGAAAGGATCTCAAAAGCCGTACCAGCATCTAATCCCTTTTCCAGTACAATCCTGGAAATATAATCCGGATTCTCCAATACCTCCTTGTGAGATTTTGAACTACCTATTGAAGACACAATTCCTTCACCAACACGAGCAAGAACGGTCTCTTCGCCAGCACCACCTACCAATTGTTTGATATTTGCCCTCACCGTTACTCTCGCTTTTGCAATCAACTGGATACCATCTTTCGCAACAGCAGTTACCGGTGGTGTATTGATCACTTTTGGATTTACTGACATCTTTACAGCTTCCAATACATCCCTTCCTGCCAGGTCAATGGCAGTAGCCATATTAAATGTTAGATCGATGTTGGCTTTCATCGCCGAAACCAGTGCGTGAATTACTTGTTCAACCCGGCCTCCTGCAAGGTAGTGAGCTTCCAGTTCGTCACGCTTGATAAAGGCAAGTCCGGCCTTTGTGGCTTCGATCATTGATCTTACTATAATATTAGGAGGTACTTTCCTCCAACGCATAAGAATTAACTGCAGCAGTGATATTCTTACTCCGGAAAGTAAGGCTGTGAACCATAATCTTACCGGAATGAAATAGAGCAATATCCATAGCCCGATAATACTGGCTATGACAATGATTATCCAAGAAAAAGATGCTAATTCGCCATTCATAATTATATTATTTTATTGGTTTTACTGAAATACTTGTTCCTTTAATAGAGACAACCTCAACAGGAGAGTGTTCATCTATATATCCTTCGACAGACTTTGCTTCCCTAACAATGTCGTTTACATTAATTTTTCCCATTGGAGCCAATCTTGTCATTGTCACTCCTTTGTCTCCAACTTTTATCTGTTCAGCAGTTATATTACTATCTACCGTCCCCTCAATATTTGTTTTGAGCATCAGCCTCTTCCATGTTCTTGCACGCAGGGAAAACACAATAACAATAAGACTTATGAGAATGGTACCAATCAGAAACCAGACGCCTGTGTTGGTTCCATAATCTGTAAATGCTTTATATACTCCAAGAACAGTAAGTACCAGGCCGGCAATACCCGCAACTGTTATTCCCGGAACAAGCAAGAACTCAATCACGAAAAGCAGAATACCCAGCAATATCAATATGATTATTCCGGTCATAATAAAACTATTTATTCAATTGTTGCTTTTAGTCCCCGGGAAACCAATTCTTCCCTGGTCTCTTTCAGTTCACTTACTTCTCCGGTAAGTACTTCACATTTCCCTTTGTAATGTGCAATCATGGCACATTGCTCTGCCTGGTTGGCGGTATGCTTACATACCTCAACCAATGTGTCCATAACAAATTCAAAGGTATTTACCTCATCATTATGGAGCACTAAAACGGATGCCTGTTGATTCTCCTGTTCGGAATCCATCTTTTGCGGACGACTGGAAAAATTACTATCCATTTGTTTCAATTAACTATCTCAAATATAGCAAAAGAATCAATATACTCATTAGTGAGAAGCCTACTTTCAAATTTATATTTGAGAATAAGACCTTGTATAATTTTCACATGAAGAAAGAGGACAAGAATGAGAGAATTACTTTTCCAGTTTACGTACTTTTTCAAGTGACATTGTACTTCCATTATACCAGGAAACAATGTATGCAGTTTCATACCCTGAGCTGCGCACTACCTGCCGGGCCTTGACAGCATCTTCATACCGACTAAATTTCCCAACATAATATTTGGTCAGATTCCTTTCAGGAATTGTTTCTGCAGTAATAGGAGATAGTCCTTCAAAGGCATTCGGGGCAACCGTTTTTGAAAAAGCACCAATCTGAATCCTGTAAAATGACCCCTTGGGCAATTCGAGATCAACCGGAATAGGATTATCAGGAGAATATGGAGATTCGTCTAAAAGCTTAAACCTGTTAAGGGGAATATTTGTCTTGCTTACCGGCTTTTTCATTGGTTCCGGCTTAATATCCGCTGGTTTCTCAACCAGTTTCTTAGTTTCTGCTTTATTCTCGAAAACATCCTTTCTGCTACCTACTGCTTCCTTATTTTCATCTTCCTTGAATCTGTAAACAGTAATATTGCTGATAACGGTATCTTTTTCAATTGATTCCGGAATATTTTCCTTTTTGTGTGGCTTATAATCTGCAATTTTCGCATACAACTCATCCGCTAATTGTTGTTCTGCCCCGGCCTTCTTCTCCCATACCAGTATTTGTTTTTGATACAACCAACGATCATTAGGATCCTCAGACTCCCTCACCTTTATCATTGCCGAGGTAGAGAGCTCAGCCAGGGAATCAGATACTGTCTGATATGTCAAAGCAGCTGCGACCATCGATTGATATTCCGTATCCACATTAGAAGAAATAATTTTTATTTCTGTGCTTACCTTATTATCCTTCGGTACCGGCTTCACATTTTTTACCTCCTTTTTTTGAACACTGGCTTTTTGTGTAAGCGCAATCTCTCCAAGCATCTTGGCAGCCACACTTCCCAGGTTTGCTATGCGCCTCACCTCCTCAGGCGATTCGGATGCCAGGGAAACCTTTGGTTCGCTAAAGTGCACCCTGTACACTGTAGTAGCGGAGTCTGCCCCATTTCTCCCCGTAAAAAACATAACCATTCCAAGATCCCTTCCGGGCAACAGAAGGTAATCGTCAAATGCTGAGTTAATTGGGAATCCCAGGTTAATGGGAAGCGACCACTCTTTTCTCTCTTCATCAAAATGAGACCGATAAAGGTCAAACCCACCAATCCCTTCAAATCCATTAGATGCAAAATACATATCCTTTCCTACGGGATCGTAGTAAGGAAGTATCTCATCCAACTCCGTGTTGATTTCCTGAACAGGTTTAATATCTGTCCATTTCCCGGTATTTCCTTTTTTGGCATGGAAAATTTGAGTTCCATTCTTTCCACTCTTCTCATAGCCGGTGAAATATACATAAGTTCCCCTTTCTACTTTTTCAGGAAGAAACATCAGGCTGTTCAAATCGCCACTTTCCTCACCTTCTGAATAAAACTCTTTTGGTTTTTCCTGTAAAATACCTCCCTTCATCCTTATCTGGCTATATTGAGCCGGATCATACAAATTCATCGAGGTGACATTGATCACGTCAAATGGATTATACTCAGTAGTAATCCTCGCAGCTTCATTTACTGACCTGATAAGAAGTTTTGAATTTTTCTTCTTTGTTAAGGCCCGGGAAGCTTCCTTATCAAACCTGAGATAATATTGCTTTGCTTTCTGAAAATCATACATCTTCCGATACGCTTCTCCCAGGTAATAATATACATCCTTCGGTACACCCCTGGTAGAAGAAAAATGTAACATCTCAACTGCATCTTCATAATCCATGTTCAATTCCACCATACAGGCACCACAGTAATACTTATACATGGGGTCCCGGGAAAATTTATTCATCAGGATACGATAATCAAACAGGGCATCGTCAAATTCGCCATTTTCAAATCTCTCCAGGGCCCTCTCCCTGAGCACAACCTTTGAGCTATCCTCAACTTGTCCAAAAATGGGCATAAGCCCGGATGAAAAGACCAGCATGAAAGCCAATATTATCCTAAAAGAATTCTCTTTAAACATATTGTAGATTTAAACATTTTACCTACTAAATTTTCTGCCGCAGGTATGGCTTAAAAATAGTAATTATAATTCACTTTCAGTGGAGACAATTGTTAATAAACATTGAGGCAAAAACCACTCAATTACAAGGAATCTTTATTACTTTTACAGATCATGGTAAAAAGTACAAAACTCAAGCCCGGCGAACCTGCACCTGCGTTTTCAGCGTTTGATCAGGACGGTAATATCGTGACTTTAGATCAGTTTAGGGGCAAGAAACTGGTCCTCTATTTTTATCCGAAGGATAATACGCCCGGGTGTACTGCAGAAGCATGCGATCTCAGGGATAATTATGACAGGTTTCTCAGTGAAGGGTACGAAATACTGGGTGTGAGCGCTGATAATGAAAAATCACACCAGCGATTCATCAGTAAATTTGATCTTCCATTTAATTTAATTTCAGATGTTGATAAAAAAGTTCTGAACTTATATAATGCATGGGGGGAGAAAAAGCTATATGGAAAAACCTTCCTGGGAGTTGCCAGGAAGACTTTCATCATCTCTGAAGAGGGCATTATTGAAAAAATAATTGAAAAAGTTCAAACAAAAGTGCATTCAAGTCAGATATTTGAAGATTAGAACACATTAACAGGTAAAAAATAGTTATGAGTAATCAGAAAAATGAAAACGGTGGCAACCAGGAAAAGCTTAAAGCACTTCAACTGACACTTGACAAAATTGAAAAGAGCTATGGAAAAGGCGCTATTATGAAAATGGGAGATACTGCTATAGCAGACATACCTATAATCGGAAGCGGTTCAATTGGGCTTGATATAGCAATGGGTATCGGTGGATACCCCCGTGGAAGAGTAGTAGAAATTTATGGTCCTGAATCATCCGGGAAAACCACCCTGGCCATCCATGCCATAGCCGAAACACAAAAGAAGGGCGGTATTGCAGCTTTTATTGATGCAGAACATGCATTCGACCGCTTCTATGCCCAAAAACTTGGTGTAGATATTGAAAACCTTTATATCTCGCAGCCGGATAATGGCGAACAGGCCCTGGAAATTGCCGATCACCTGATACGGTCCGGTGCCATCGATATCGTTGTTATTGACTCTGTGGCAGCTCTCACGCCAAAAGCAGAGATCGAAGGTGAGATGGGCGAATCTAAAATGGGTCTGCAGGCCAGGTTAATGTCACAAGCGTTGAGAAAACTCGCGGCGAACATTAACAAGACCAATACTACCTGTATGTTCATCAACCAGCTTAGAGAAAAGATAGGTGTTATGTTCGGAAATCCCGAAACAACTACGGGTGGAAATGCCTTGAAATTTTACGCTTCGATCCGGCTCGACATTCGCAGAATTGGACAGATAAAGGAAGGTGATGAGATCCAGGGTAACAGAACCCGTGTGAAAGTGGTGAAAAATAAACTTGCGCCACCATTCAAGAAAGCTGAGTTCGATATTATGTATGGAGAGGGTATTTCAAAAATGGGTGAATTAATTGACCTGGGAGTTGAGCTCGATATTGTAAAGAAGAGCGGATCATGGTTCAGCTACGGTGAAACTCGTCTTGGACAGGGCCGTGATTCGGTGAAATCTTTGATTAAAGATAATCCCGAACTGGCAGAAGAGCTGGAAGGAAAAATCAAAGATGCTATGTCAGCAAAAAGCAAGTAGTATATTTATTGTATGTTGGAATAGCTGTACGAAGAATTTCAGAAAGTTGATAAGATTATTGATACGCGAAAAATCAATTTCTTATCTTGCTTAACAATCAAGAGGAGACATAGAATGAACTTTTTGCTACATTTTATCTTCATTGCAGCTTTTCTACTCGTTTATGTAATTGCAATAATCATTCTTAAACCGTTTCGGGTGCACCGCAAACGGCCTGTCTCGACTATTGCCCTTAAAACAAGCTACCTGATATACCTGGCAGCATTCATGTTACTGGCATACCTTGTTTTATTCTTCTCCATAAGCTCTGAGCCCACAGAGGAAGCTATCGAAGAGAAAATTCTGAATGTATTCACCATCTTCTCTGTTTTTGCATTCTTTATTCCCAATGTGGGAATCATGATCCGAAGAAGTATAAAGACATGGCGCATAACTTACAACTACTTGTTTACAGCCATCAATTTAATCATTGCCGGGGGATTGATATATTATATTACGGATATACCCTGGCAGTTCAAGTAGCCGTATACCACTCCTTAATTTGAGCCATCTTCTCTTTCATAGACAATTCACCATCCATCCAGTGAATCTGAATCCCTCTTCGCTCCATTCCACGGAAATAGGTCATTTGTCGCTTTGCAAACCTGTGTATGGCAGAATTTAATTCTGTTACCATCTGATCATAGCTAAGTATACCGGTAATGTATTGCGACAGGTATTTATACTCTAATCCGTAATACTCAAGTTTAGCTGCATCAACTCCCTGCTCCATCAATATTTTCGCCTCACCTACCATTCCTTCGTCCAGTCGTTGATGCAATCTCCGGGTAATGCGACTTCGCCTCTCCTCTCTTTCAAAATTTAATCCTACTACCAGCGAGCTTAGCTCCGGAACTACTGTTTCTTCTACTTCATTCTCTTGCTGATACTTAAGTATCTCTATGGCCCTGATGGCTCTTTTCCTGGATTCCGTATCAGTGGTATTGTGCACCGGGCCGAAAGAATTCAGAATATCAACCAGCTCCTTCATGCTAAGGGTATCCAGGCGTTCCCGAAGTAATTTATCCACAGGGACATTAACCAACTTGTAGTTCCGTAAAACAGATTCGATGTAAAGCCCTGATCCACCACACAATATGGGTAGAAGCCCCTTCTCCTCTATCTTATTGAAGGCCTGGGTAAAATCCTTTTGAAACTCAAAAACATTATATTCATAACCCGCATCTACAATATCGATAAGGTGATAGCAAATCTCTTTGTCCTCAAGCAGGTAATCATCATAATCCTTCCCTGTACCAAGATTCATGCCCCTGTATACCTGTCTCGAATCTGCACTGATAATTTCGCCATCGAATAGCAAAGCGGCATTCGCAGCAAGCGCTGTTTTACCGCCAGCAGTGTGGCCAAGAACTGTAATCATGTTAAAGTTTCCCATGTCTAAACTTTACTAAGATCATCAAAATTACAATTTAATTTTTTATTACCTCCCCTAATAAATCTAATTACACACAATGAAAATGATAAAGATTCGTATATTTATAATAGCGCAAATTTCCTAAATGGATATCAGAAAACTATATTTTCGTACAAGTAATTTATTGATCAAACCGATCCAGGAATTTGATTCAATTTCTATTGATAACCAAAGTATTAAAGAGATAAACAGATCTGTGCTTATCCCTTATTCCATCCTGATCGCCATCTGTGCATTTTTTGGTTCAGTCTTCACACACATCGGTTCTCCTCTTGAAACTGTCATCTTTGTCCTCCTGAATGCTGTAATCGTTTTCTTCATCGTATATCTGCAATCATTTCTTGGTGGTAAACTAATTGCCATCCTGGGTAAAAACATAAACATCAGTAACAAAAAAGAGTCTGTGTATGCCCTTGTAGTGTATTCCCAAATTCCATTTTACCTCTTACTTGCCCTGGTAAAGATTTTTCCATCTCTCATCTTCCTCATTTTCCTAAGCGCCTACAGCGGATACCTGATCTATGTTGGAATAGATGCTCTTTTGAAAATCTCCAGTGTGCGAAAGACACAATTCCTGATACTTTCAATGATCATACTTATTGCACTTTTTATTACGATTTCGGAACTTTTCACACTGCTCTATTCAGAGATTATCGATCTGTTTAGTACTTTTGCGGTACTTTAACAGAAATGGGAAACAAAATCAACATTAAGAATAAGAAGGCGTATCACGACTACGAACTCATTGAACGCTTCACTGCCGGTATACAATTGCAGGGTACTGAGATAAAGTCAATCCGCATGGGAAAAGTGAGTGTGGGAGAATCTTATTGTCAATTCCATAACAATGAGCTTTATATAAGGGGCCTCCAGATTGCCGAGTACGCATGGGCAAGCTACAACAGTCATGAGCCGGGAAGAGAAAGGAAACTACTTCTGAATCGAAAAGAACTCAATAAGCTTCAGCGAAAGGTAAAAGAATCAGGGCTTACCATTGTTGCCCTTCGTATATTTATCGGAGATAATGGTTATGCTAAAATAGAAATTGCATTGGCAAAGGGTAGAAGAGAATATGATAAGAGAGAAGTAATCAAACGAAAAGATACCCAGCGACAAATGGACCGGCTAAATAAAATCAAGTAGCCCGCTTACTGGGAGAAGAAATATTCATTCAACTGTCTTAACTCTTCAATAGAAAGGTTGATTTTAAAGTCGAAATAATCATCTATCACTTTAAGCAGTTCATCAAAGGAGATATATCCATCTTCATCACTGTCAAGCACTGCAAATCTTTCAGGAATCTCTGTTACCTGCATCTCTCTGAATGTATCTTCAAACAAGGCCATATATGCAGCCAGATCTTCTCTCAACAATGCATCATCACGGCCCAGCGCTAAGAGAAAATCATCTTCAGAAACGGTAACACCTTCTTCATTTACCCACACACCATCTGCACTATTCGGTTCCTTATCCTGGAAATCAGGAACACCATCGGCATCGGCATCATAAGGACAACCCAGAGAATCAGTAACAATGCCATAAGGCGTATCCGGACAATGGTCGGCAATATCTGGAATCATATCACCATCATCATCATCAAAGAAGATGGGATCAAGCTCAATATCTGCAAAAAGAAGGTCCACTGTCCTGGTGGTTGGATCAGAAAACATATCAAAATGTACTGTGGCATGAGAGAATAAATACATGTCATTCCCTGTATTTCCTAAATGATATGTTCCTTCAGCAGCCACATTATCAACGAAATCAGTAAAGGTGACATGTAAATCTGTCCCAATACTTATTATTATTCTTTGAGAAACATTAAGTGTAAAACCAATCTCAATTGGTATACCAAGGGATCTGGGATTATATTTTCCTAAGTTATAATTATTCTTCTCGTAGGATCGGAGATCAGTTTCATAGACAAAATCACGGCTCATTGGTAATGCAGCACCAATATCAGTAGTCGACAAATTCCTGATGCTTCCATCTGGCCAGTAATTATATAATGTTCCTTCGCCATTCTGCAAATCACCCTTCGTATTGAAATTGATTTGTTCTATCCCCAATGAGACATATGGTTTCAAACGCATATCTTTTGAAATAATATGTCCAAAGCCATAGCGGGCTCCTGCTCCAATGGAATAAATACTGCTGGAAAAGTTCAGGTTTTGTTCAGGATCGGAAACAGAGTATTGGCTCCCGTTCAGGAGACCGGTCATGAAAAAGAAATTTGCTGTGATAAACTGCTTGTTATCTATGAATGTGGAAATATTTACACGTGCTGCAGGATTCCCGATCACTGGCACATGGTAGGCATTTTTAACATCACCAAGGAAATTCAATACTCCGTATCCAATAGATACAACTGGTTTATATACAGGATTCTCGATGGTATCAACACGCTTAAGAAGATCATCATAGTCTTCATCCTGGGCAAATGTTGACATGGTAAATGTCATTACCATAGTGCCCCAAATTACCAGCCGATATACATCTCTTCTCAGCATAAATATCAATAATTCTTACTTCATGGCTTCCTGTACAGAAATCCTTTTGCCGTCTTTATAAGCTATTACAAATGCATGCTTCACTGGTGTTTCCTGCCTTATTTTCATTTTCAGCTGCTCTGCATTTTCAAAATCAGACTCTGAACCCACTGTATACTTGTGCCATCCATCCAGTTGCTCTACCTTAACATCACGCAATAAATCATATTCTCCAAAATATACGTTCGCAAAGTATGGATTATGGATTGCCGCAACCTGCACTCTGAAATAAACTCCGTTTTGACTTGCCAGGGTTGGTATAGATAATACTTTTTTGTTCTTGCTCTTCGCTGCAGTTGTAGTAGTCTTCACAACAGTTTGTTTGACTACTTTTGGTGAAGTGGTCTTGACTTCTTTTTTTACATCTTCCTTCACCACAGGTGCTACACTGGCTAACTCTTCCGGAACAATACCTGTCTTAAGCAGTTCCATTTGCTGTGCACTCGACAGAGCATCCAGCACTACTTCAACCTCCTCTATCTCTTCCACCATATTCTGATCGTCTTCTGTATAGGTAATGGTTCCCTGAATCAGTAGCGACTGCTGGTCTTGTTCCAGGATCGGTACTAACCTGTATTTCAACATAAATAGTGATTCTGCCGGTGGCTTCATCCAGACAAATTTTGCAATAGATGCAGCTTGCGAAATAATGGCTCTGTGTGATTGTACTGCCTCAAAAGAATAACCACCAGGAATGGTCTCTTCCAGTTTCAAGTACTTCGTTCCTTCAGGTTTGAGTACCAATAGGCTTACTGTAACAATACCATTTGCTTGTACAACAGGTGTTTGCCTGATAACCGTCGCGAAATCACCCTGAACTGCAGGATGTTCTCTCTCGATGACGCTCTTAAACTCGCTAATATCCACTACCATGCTCTGATCAATATCAGGACTAGGCATGATAGTAACTTGCTTTTTATTAGCAATATCAATAAATTTTCTCTCTCCCTGCTCTACATAAGCAAAAGTACCACCTAGCTCAAGTATTCCGCTCAAACGCTGGTGGACATCAATGTTGTACTTAACTTCAATTTCCGGCTCTGAAGGCAATTTCAGCCAGATAATCCGGATTCTCTCTTCGTCGAATGTAAAATCAGCATTTGGAGAACTGATATTTGAAGCTGTAAATCCTGCAGGAAGGTCCTGCGAGAACCTTGAATAGTCTTTCAGGTCTCCTTTTTTCACCTTAATGGTAACCTCAAAAGAATTTCCTGCAACGATGTTTTGCGGGGCGTCTAAATCAATCTGAACACTACCTCCATCTTGTGCACAAAGAGGCAATGAAACAAGACACAGAATAAACAATATGTACTTTATCATATGAATCTGGTATATTTTCGATGCAATTTACAAAAATAATTAGTCAATGGCCGCACAGTTACTAACAACAGTACCATGTAAAAGAACTAGAAATTCGGACTTAAAAGGTATTTTCCATAAAATTCGTCTATCACTCCTACTGCATCTTCTGGAGTATCAACCAAAGTAAACAAACGGGTATCTTCCATGCTGATATTTTTCTGTTCTCCCATAACTTTATCTTCAATCCAGTCTATCAACCCACCCCAGAAATCCTTTCCAACCAATACAATAGGGAACCTCCCAATCTTCCCTGTCTGAATCAGGGTAGCTGATTCAAAGAATTCATCAAAAGTTCCAAAACCACCCGGAAGAACGATAAAACCCTGTGCATACTTCTGGAACATCACTTTCCTGACAAAAAAGTGCTTAAATGTGAGCAGCTTATCATGATCAATATATGGATTTGAGCTCTGCTCGAAAGGAAGAGATATATTCAATCCCACACTTTTTCCGTTTCCTCTCCTGGCACCCTTATTGGCTGCTTCCATGATACCAGGTCCACCACCTGTAATCACACCGTAGCCATGCTGAGTCAGCTTATAGGCAATTTCCTCTGCAAGTACATAATACTCATTTTTCTCATTTGTCCTCGCAGATCCAAAAAGTGAGACACAGGGTCCGATGGAACCTAGCTTCTCAAATCCTTCCACAAATTCTGCCATTATTTTAAATATCTGCCAGGAATCCGATGTCTTGATCTCATTCCAGGTCTTTTCGCTAAAAGCTTTCTTAATTTTATCTTCACCCGAAGCCATATTTCCTATTTTATGATTATGTATGAAGCAAGATACAAAAAAAGTTGGGAGTGCGGAGTGCGGAGTGCGGAAGTACTGTCTACTGTCTAATGTCTGCTGGAAAATTCCTCTTTCAAGCACTGTCCGGTATAGCTCTCTTTGACTTTTGCAACATCCTCCGGGGTTCCGGTAGCGATGATTTCTCCCCCGTTTACGCCACCTTCCTGACCGAGATCAATGATATAGTCTGCTACCTTGATAACATCCATATTGTGCTCAATCATGATAACGGTATTGCCTTTTGCAACAAGCCGTGTAACAACATCCAGCAGTACCCTGACATCTTCAAAGTGTAGCCCGGTAGTTGGTTCATCCAGGATATAGAGAGTTTGCCCTGTATCTTTCTTAGCTAGTTCAGAAGAGAGTTTTACACGTTGCGATTCGCCTCCTGATAGCGTGGTAGATGGCTGTCCCAGCCGGACATATCCGAGCCCGACATCCTGCATGGTTTTTAATTTTCTGAGTATGGAGGGTACACTAGCGAAAAACTCAACTGCCTGGTTAATGGTCATCTTCAGAACTTCGTTGATGTTCTTTCCTTTATATTCCACCTCCAGGGTCTCCCGGTTATATCGTTTGCCCCTGCAAGTTTTACACGGCACATATACATCAGGAAGGAAATTCATTTCAATAGTTTGAACCCCCGCTCCACCACATGTTTCACACCTGCCACCTTTTATATTAAAGGAGAACCTGCTGGCTTTGAATCCCCTGATCTTAGCATCGGGCGTCATCTCATACAGCTTCCTGATATCGCTGAACACCTGGGTATAGGTTGCCGGATTTGACCTTGGAGTTCTTCCCAGTGGGCTTTGGTCAACTTCAATAACTTTATCTATTAACTTCTGGCCATCAAGTGCTTTATAGGGCAGTGCCTCCTTATGTGATCTGTAGAGCTTACTGCTAAGAATCGGTTGCAGCGTATCATTAATAAGGGAAGATTTTCCACTGCCGCTTACACCAGTAACACAGATAAACACTCCCAGGGGGAAAGCTACATCGACATTCTTCAGGTTATTTCCTGTTGCACCTGTAAGCACTAGTTTATCACCGTTATATTTTTTTCGCTCAAGCGGCGTTTCAATGCTTGTTTTTCCATTCAGGTATGAGGCGGTCAAAGAATCCAACTTCATTATCTCATCCGGCGTACCTTCTGCCACCATGAATCCCCCAAGTCTCCCCGCCCCGGGACCTAAATCAAGAACATGATCTGCGGCAAGCATCATCTCCTTGTCATGTTCCACCACAATAACGGAATTTCCCTGGTCTCTCAGCTTCTTCAACGAATCGATAAGTTTCCTGTTGTCTCTTTGATGAAGCCCAATGCTTGGTTCATCAAGGATGTAGAGCACATTGACCAGTCTTGACCCAATCTGCGTAGCCAGACGGATTCGCTGACTCTCCCCTCCTGACAAGGATCGCGAAGTACGATTCAGGGATAAATATCCAAGCCCCACGTCCAACAAGAAACTCAGTCGCGACCTGATCTCCTTCAATACCTCAACGGCAATTTTATTTTGCCTGTCTGATAAGTTTTCTTCAATTCCATCAAACCAGTCAGACAGATGGTGGATATCCATGGAAGCCAGCTCAGAGATATTTTTCTCATGTATCCTGAAATAGAGCATTTCCTTTCTCAGCCGATTACCTTTGCATTCCGGACAAGTAACCTTACGAATAAACTGTTTCGACAGTTGTTGCTCCTTCCTTGATGTACTGTCATTTGCCTGGCTATGCAGGTGATGAATAATACCATCAAAGCTGAGGAAGTAATTGGAAGAGGTCCCCAGTGGGGTATTTTCAAGTTTCAGGGGCTCTTCTGAGCCAAAGAGCAGGGCCTGTATCGCTTCTTCGGGGATTTCCTTTACAGGTGTATCAAGTGTGAATTTATATTTTTTCGCGATAGCTTCTATCTGCCAGAATATCAGCGCATTTCTATATTTCCCGACAGGAATAAGGGCCCCGTCACGAATACTCTTTTTATCATCAGGAATTATTTTCTTCACATCGATATCCCTGATAAAACCCAGTCCGTTACAACGTGGACAAGCACCGTGAGGGGAATTAAATGAAAAGCTATGCGGAGCTGGTTCATTATAGGAAATCCCTGTAGTAGGACACATCAGCATCCTGGAGAAATAGCGCGGTTCCGAACCATCTTTTTCAAGAATCATGGTGACACCTTTTCCTTCACGCATAGCCACTGACATGGATTCTTTCAGGCGTTTCTCTTCCCCTGCTTTTACCTGCAGACGGTCAATAACTACCTCGATATCATGGATCTTATACCTGTCTATCCTCATTCCAGGAACCAGTTCCTCTATTTCTCCATCTATCCTAACGTAGATATAACCGCGTTTACGAATCTGTTCGAACAACTCCCTGTAGTGTCCTTTCCTTCCTTTCACCAGGGGCGCCAGCACATATACTTTCTTGTCAGCGAAATGCTCCTCAACCAGTTTCAGTATTTGCTCTTCAGTGTACTTCACCATTCTCTCCCCTGTGGCATGTGAATAAGCGTCAGAAGCCCTGGCATAAAGCAAGCGCAGGAAGTCGTAAATCTCTGTGGTCGTACCCACAGTTGATCGTGGATTTTTGTTGGTGGTTTTCTGTTCAATAGAGATAACCGGACTCAGACCGGTAATTTTATCCACATCGGGTCTTTCAAGGTTGCCGAGAAATTGTCGGGCATAAGAACTCATTGTTTCAACGTACCTGCGCTGACCTTCTGCATAAATAGTATCAAAGGCAAGTGAAGATTTTCCGCTGCCGCTCAGTCCCGTAACCACGGTAAGCGTGTTACGCGGGATAGTAACATCAATATCCTTCAGGTTGTGCTCCCTTGCACCGTAAACCTTGATATAACTGTTATTTGTAATCTTCTTTGACAATCTATAATTTGCTTTTCTCCGGCCAATGCCAGACATTCACTCTATTCACTTACACTGCTGTTCTCCGGACGAAAACCTTCCTGTGGTATTTTTATGATATAAGTCTTACCTGCCTTATTCACGAGTTTATTGTCCCGAAGCCAGGGATTTAAAAATTTCAGTATTTTATAATTCGTGCCATGCTCAAAAGCAAAATCTGCAAAGTCTTCCACGGCATGATTTACCACAACTGTATCATAAGGCACAGGATGATACAAATCCATTTTCGACAAATGGAAACCATACGCTGCCGGCTCATCAATAATCAATTTTAAAGCCAGTATTCTAAACAGGTATCTTGCAGTTTCATCATTTAACAAAAGGTCATAATAGTCCTCCATTTTCTGCCTGGCCATCTCCCTGTCAATCCCTCTTCTTCCAATATTGTATGAGGCAGCTGCAAGTGTCCAGTTTCCATATTTTTCATACGATTCATTGAGATATTTACAGGCAGCTACTGTAGATTTCTCCAGGTGGTAGCGTTCATCAATTTCACTGTTTATCTCCAAACCGTATTCAGCACCAGTTCCCTTTCTGATCTGCCAAAATCCAACTGCATTGGCAGGTGAAACTGCATTGATAAGGCCGCTTTCAGCCACTGCCAGGTATTTAAAAACATCCGGAATTCCCTGCTCCTCAAGTATGGGTTCAATAACCGGGAAGTAGCGGTTTGACATCTTAATCAACCTGATGGTTTGAGAATGAAAATACGCGTTAGAGAGTAATTCCCGATCAAGTGCCTCAAGTATATCAAAATTCGACAGGGGAACCTTTTCACCGGCAAAATCCAACTCCCGGGGTAAAGTGACAGGAAAAATCGCATAGTGTTCCTTTTCCTTTGGAGAAATGGGTTCGTTATTCTCTTGACTTCCAAAACCAACTGTACCAAAAATTACAGCAGCAGCTGTAATTAATATAATAAAAGAAGGTATAACCCACATCCATCGCCTTTTCACCTTTTCACTCATATGCTCATTTTTTTCCTGAAACTACAATCCGCAAAAGTACGATTTAGTAGCCAAGTAATCAAAGAAATGAGTAAAGAAAAACTGTTAAAAGCTGTAATTAACACCTGTGTATACACCGAATACATACGGGCGGGTTGCAGGAAGCTGTGAATTGTTGATTGAATTCAGGTAATACCTGAATCTGGGCTCTAAGCTCAGGTTCAAATTTTCTGTAAAACTGTAGACAAATCCGAGCCCTGCATTGCCTGAGTAGTTGACTGTTTTAATATCCTGAACAGAACCATAATCTAACTTTCCATTGGCAGTATTTGCTGACACATGGTTGCCAACCAGGAGATTGGTACTTATTCCTCCGATAAGCAAGATCTTGAAATCGCGATCAAGTACTATATACTTCAGATTAAATGGAATCTCAAGGTATGCCAGCGACTGAACAAATGAATTCACCACTTCATCCTGCAGTACCATATCTGTGGATTCCAATCTATTATAAGTATCAGTGCCTGATCCTGCCCATGAATTCACAAATACATCTTCATTTGTTGTAGCAATGGACCCAATAGAATTGGATAAACTCACAATGTTATTGTCTGTATAAATCTCGTCCCCAACCACGAAGTCCAATTCACTCTTGAATGCATCAAAGTCTCCAATAGCCAGTCCCATTTTGTTATAGTACAAGCCGGATTCGATTGTCAACCTCTTTGAAGAGTGATAACTAAACTGCACACCACCTGAATAAGCAAGCAATCCGGTTTCTGAATTGTTGGCTGCCTGATTTTGTTCGAAATCAAGCGAGGATGCATCCCTGTAGCTATAGGTGGGTGACAGGGAGGCCCCTATTTGCCATCGGCCCTTTTCCTCAGATATATCGGGAATAATAACTTCATCAGGATGTGCCAACTTAGCTAAAGAGTCCAGGTAATTTTCAGATGCCACTGAATCAATAACCAACTGGTCTATTGCCGTGTTTCCCTGCTCCTCTTCGACAATATTCGCCTGCTCCTCTTCAACCATGGTTCCCTGTTCCTCTTCCACATTAGCCGCAATAATAACTTCCTCTTCACCCATTTTTATACTCTCCATTTCTTCTATTACCTCCTCCATGGCAATCAGCACTTTCTCTTCAAGTTTAGACGGTTTTTTATTACTTACAGCTTTCTCTGGAATTCTCTCTACTTCCAGGTCTGTCACTTCTATTTTCTTTTCAGCTGTCTCCTTAACAATCCTCTCTGCATCCCTTTCGATGCTTTCTGCTGTGATTGCCTTATCAATATCTTTGTCAATAGTGCCAGATTCGGCAAACGGCTGTTCTGGAGACCTGTCAAACATGCTTATGCCAACGGTAAGAGCTAAAGCTATTCCGGCAGCGGCAGCCAGAACTATGAAAAGAATCCTGCGAGAGTTGCCACCACCTAAGGTAGAAGAAATATTCTCCCATGCTCCTTCGGGTGGTTCAACACTGTAAGAGCTCATCTTTTCAGACAGCAATCCTTTCTTTATGTTATTCTCTTTACTCATCTGACATGAACAGTTCCATATAATTTTTTTACCTTTTCCTGTAAGATCGACCTGGCCCTGGAGAGGTTCGATTTCGATGTCCCCTCGCTGATCTGCAACATCTCGCCAATCTCTCTATGACTGTAACCCTCTATGGCATAAAGGTTAAATACCATTTTGTACTTCGGCGATAATTCTTTTATCAGGGTTAGCAGTGCCTCAGCACTCAGCCGATCCAGCACATCTTCGCTTACCTCCTCTTTCCATATTTGCTGACTCTCATCCATCCTTTGCAGAAGAACCTGGCTCCTGTATTTCTCCAGTGCCGTATTTATCATTACTCTTCTTATCCATCCCGGGAATGCTTTAGGATTCTTTACCTGGTCGATTTTCTGATATACTTTTACAAAACCATCCTGTAAAATATCCTTTGCATCATCTTCATCACTGGCATACTGCAGGCACAATCCGTACATTGCTGCACTAAACAGCTTGTAAAGTTGCTCCTGGCTGCGAGCTCTCCCTTTCTTGCAGCCCTTTATTAATATTTCCAGTTGTTCTGCCAATCTGTTATTCCTCCCATGTAAATTTACTTTATTTCTTTTGGAAGCGACTCTTCCATTAGAAAAACTCCCGGATCAATCCGAAAGTTGCAAATTGGCAGGAGAATCATTCAAAATGTAACTACTTTTTGAGGAAGATGCATTGAAATGAGATTAGGTTGCGTTTAGATTCTACGCAACCAATTAGCGCTGAATTTCATCATACATATAAATTAAGAAACCCCTCGGCTTCGCTCGGGGATAAAAAAACTTTTTTTGGCTTGGATCTCGACTCCGCCCGATCTGTTATAACAAAAAACATTACTAAAATGAAAAAGATACTTTCAATTATAGCGATTACCCTGTTGCTGACCTCCTGCGACTGGATAAACCCCGATGATCCGGAATTTGATTACAACCTGAAATCGGCCAAGGTCATTACAACCAATAACAATTTTGGGCTCGAGTTATTCAATAAAATCCTTGGAGATGAAGAGAAAGCAAATGTGATGATTTCTCCTGCTTCTATTAGTCTTGCGCTCGGCATGACTTATAATGGTGCAGAGACCACTACAAAAGATGCATTTGAAAATGTACTGAATTATGATGGCCTTAGCAGGGAAGAAGTAAATGAAATTTGCCGCGACCTGATCGAAGTACTGGTAACAAACTCAAAGGGCAACCTGGTAGAGATTGCAAACTCCATTTGGTACAGGGAGGGCTTTCCTGTTCACCAGGATTTCCTGGATATGAACAGCATGTATTTTGATGCTGAAGTTCGTGACATAGATTTTGCTTCATCCACTGCAGTAGATGCGATCAATGACTGGGTAAGTGATAAAACACACAATAAAATTGACAAAATCATTGATCAACTTTCAGCTGAAACAATGATGCTTCTGATCAATGCACTTTATTTTAATTGTGTTTGGGAATATGAATTTGATCCGGATGAAACCGCGGAACTTACTTTCTATAATGACGACCAAAGTGAATTCGGAAAAGTGGAAATGATGAAAACAGAAAGTTCATTCAGATATGCCTCAACAGATGATTTCATTGCGGTGGAATTGCCATACAAAAATGAGAAATTCAGCATGCAACTGTTTCTTCCCACATATGAATCCTCTGTGGATGAGTTGATTGAATTGCTAGATGGTGAACAGTGGAACAACTGGCAGGATCAATTTTCCATGAATGATGAAGTTCAGGTATGCATGCCTAAATTCAAGTTTGACTATAAACGTTCCATCGGACCTGATCTGATCGATATGGGTCTTGGTGAAGCATTTACCGCTGCCGCCGACTTCTCAGGAATCAGTGATATACCTTTATTGATTTCTCAAGTAATTCACAAGACTTTCATTGATTGTAATGAAGAAGGAACTGAAGCCGCTGCCGTTACTGCAGTAGTAATGGATCTGACCTCTGTTGGGCCAAGCCAACCTATTGTTATCAATTTCAATCGCCCATTTCTCTTTGCCATTACCGAAAATTCAAGCAAATCGATAGTATTTATCGGAAAGGTAGCTGAACCGGAATATGAATAGAAATAGTGAGAGAGTGAGAAGTAGCGAGAAGGTTTGCTGCGTAAACGTGAGAAATAGAAAAAAATAGAGGCCTACCAAACGGTACACCTCTACTTTTTCCTTTTTCCTTTTTCCTTTTTCCTTATATATGTATCACTTCGCCGTACGCAGCTGCTGCTGCTTCCATCACGGCTTCCGACATAGTTGGATGCGGGTGAATGGCTTTGATGATCTCTTCTCCGGTAGTTTCAAGCTTTCTTGCAAGAACCAGCTCAGCAATCATTTCAGTCACATTGGCACCGATCATATGCGCACCTAACAGTTCATCATATTTTTCGTCAAAAATGAGTTTTACAAATCCTTCTTTTGCACCAGCTGCAGCTGCTTTTCCTGATGCTGTAAATGGGAACTTTCCAACCTTAATATTATACCCAGCTGCTTTTGCTGCTTTCTCAGTCATTCCAACTGATGCAACTTCAGGACTGGTATAGGTACATCCCGGTACATTTGAATAATCTACCGCTTGTGGATTATGACCAGCAATTTTTTCAACGCAGGTGATACCTTCAGCGGATGCAACATGTGCAAGCGCAGGTCCGTCAACGATATCTCCAATAGCATATACTCCCACCACATTGGTCTGGTAGTAATCGTCTACCTTCACTTTTCCTTTTTCCATGCTAACACCCAATTCTTCCAATCCAAGATTTTCGATATTTGGTGCAATACCCACAGCAGAGAGTACGATATCCGCTTCAACGGTCTCCTCCCCTTTTGATGTCTTAATCAGCACCTTGCATTTTTCCCCTGAGGTATCTACCGACTCAACGCTTGAGCTGACCATCACCTTCATACCCATTTTCTTGAATGATCTTCCCAGCTGTTTTGAGACTTCTTCATCTTCAAGTGGAACTACATTAGGCAAAAATTCTACCAGTGTAACCTTTGTTCCCATCGTGGTATAGAAATTGGCAAATTCACTTCCAATAGCACCTGAACCAACTACCACCATAGATTCTGGCAAGGTATCCAATGTCAGTGCCTGGCGGTATCCAATGATCTTCTTGCCATCCTGCTTCAGGTTAGGCAGCTCTCTTGAACGTGCCCCGGTGGCAAGTATGATATGGCTGGCTTCAACATCAGTAGCTTTGCCCTTGTCATCTGTTACAGTCACAAGGCCTTTCGACTTCAGTTTGCCTGTTCCGGTGATGACATCAATTTTATTCTTTTTAAACAGGTATTGGACCCCGGCACTCATTCCATCAGCAACATTCCTGCTCCTGGCAACGATCTTATCAAATTCCGGCTTCACCTCACCGTCAATCTTGATTCCATACTCCTCAGCATGCTTAAAGTAATCGAGTACCTGTGCACTTTTCAAAAGCGATTTGGTAGGGATACAACCCCAGTTCAGGCATATTCCACCCAAAGACTCGCGTTCAACCACTGCGGTTTTTAATCCTAATTGTGAAGCACGAATAGCAGCTACATAACCTCCTGGACCACTTCCAATAACTAAAACATCATATAACATATCTATAAATTTTATTGAAGAACGATTGTATAACAACAAAACTACGAATCGGTTTTCGAAAAAGTGATTTTTTTTTCGAATATCCACAAAAAATATAAACTGATGACTGCGCCATCCGTAAAATGGGTCCGCGGATTTTCGAATTTTTCGTGATCACATAATCTCTTTCGACTACTTCTGAAACTCCGGATGGCCTGTTTGCCAGAGGGCAAAAGCAAATACATCAGAAAGATTCTCAAAACTCTTTGTCTTGGTATCTCCAAATCCATGTCCGGCAGAGTAATCCACACTAAACAGTATTGGATTCTTTGATCCGTTGGCAGCTTCCAGTCGTGCAGTAAACTTTGCTGGTTGCCAAACAATAACACGTGCATCATTGAAGCCGGCAGTGACCAGCGTGGCAGGGTAATCAACACCATCTTCAATATGCAGGTAGGCGTCCATCTCAATAAGTGCCATACATTCTGCAGAATCTTTTACTGTTCCAAACTCTGTTGAATTAACCGGACCATTAGGTGATTCTTCAGCTCTTAATTGATTCATTGAGCCCACAACAGGAATTGCAACAGCATAGAGATCCGGCCGCTCAGTCATGGCCCTGCCAACCAGGATACCCCCTGCACTTCCACCGTAAATGGCCATCTGCTCTGGTGAGCTGTACTTATTGTCGATCAGGTATTCCGTGCATACGATCACATCTTTCCAGGTATTGGGCTTGGTAGTTTTCTGTCCGGCCCTGTGCCATTCATCACCCAGTTCACCACCACCCCGTACATGTGCAACGGCTATGATTCCTCCTTTTTTTACCCACAACAAGGAATAGGGACTAAATGAAGGAACACGTGAAATACCATAGGCACCATAACCGGTTATCATCAAGGGCGCAGAGCCATCGAGTTTGCATCCCTCATTATAAATCACAGATAAGGGTACCTCGACTCCATCGTGGGATGCCACCATTAACTCTTCGACAACTAAATTTTCAAATTCCGGGAATTCCGCTTCAGAAGAGAGCTGCTCCGGCTGAAAAGTGCCTTCTGATGCCAGGTAACGGTATCTCTTCCCGTCCTGTGTCCAGCCCGTGAGTGTGATCCAGACATCTGAAAACTTATGCCCTCTTGTCATGATCCATGCAGAACCCGCTTCAACAGGAAAATTAACACATTCAATTTCACTTGATCCATTGGCTATTCGGAACAATTTTTCCTGGACACCATTGAATTTCAATTTATAGTAAAGCGCTTCGTTGGTAAAGGAAAAACCAGAGAGTATCCCATTTTCATGCTCAGGTATAACCACTCTTGCACCAGCAATATCGGGATTTTCCAGAGAGGTGCATAAAAGTTGAAATCTTGGGGCATCTTTGGCTGAATAAAGATAGATGCTATCGTTCATGTGATAGAAATCCAGTACTTTATCATCCTGGTTTATCAGTGGCTTCCAGCTGATTCTTCCCAGGTCCGCTTTGATGCAAGGAGCAAAAAAAACTTTTAAATACCTTTCTACCGTGGAAAGTACCAGGTACATCAGTTCTTGATCCTGGTCATACATAAGGTAGGGAATTTCTTGTGGCCTCATCTCCAATTCAGGATATTTTTGTGAGGAGAACAGGAGTTTATCCCTGCCCTTTGAAATTCCCAGTCCGTGGTAGTAAATCTGCATATCCATAAAGCGGTTTGGATCGTGCACATCATCTGAATTTGTTTTGGTGTACACAATTCCCTCATTGTTACAAATCCATTCAACGCTACCTGCACAACTTTCAATTATATCCGGAAGAAGCTTACCAGTTTCTACGTCCATTATCAATGAAGATGAGCTCTCAGAACCATTTGGAGCCACACCAATAGCAATATATTTCCCATCCTTTGTAGGAACAGTCCAGCTGATTACATAAGTAAGTGTTTCATCATCTGAATAACTGGCCGGATCGAACAAGAGATGCTCTTTCCCTTCAAAGCCGTTTCTATAAAAGAGCTTTGCAATTTCATCCTCCGGTGTCATCTTTAAGTAAAAATAGCGATCTGTTTCAGCGATTGATAAAGCATAAATTTTATCTGATTTCCTGGAGTCAAATTCTATCATATCTTCAACCAATTCTTTCCTTCCCGGAATATTATCCAGGATATTCCTGGTGTAGCCCGCATACGCTTTCATCCAGTCAAGGAAAATCGTGTCATCCATATTTTCCATATAGCGGTATGGGTCAGAAATGCTTACCCCGTAATACTCCTCTTCAACCATTTTCACATCGGCTCTCGGCGGCTTCTGATTTCGCATACATCCGCTAACTGACACCAACAACATCACCAATAAAGACAAGATAATCCTGGTTCTCACAATCTTAAATTTTGAAAAATGAATTTTTACCTAAAGTTATGTTTCACACTAAAGGTTGAAGTGGTAAGTGATACAAAGTTAGGAATTTAGATTAGAATTGCAACGAGTAGAGACGCAATTGATCGCGTCTCTACCACCGGATGGCATCTCAGCAATTGAATGGCATTTCGGCAATTGGATGGATGGATTCCTGAACCTGGATGGATGGACTCATGGACCTGGAATTGGCACAAAAAAAAATATCTATCTTTGTGTTTTGGTGATATTTGACGCGGTATTGTGTTAATTCGCGAAGCTAGAAACTAGAACTACCATCCGAAATATGAGTAAATACGAATTCTTCAACCGAGATTTAAGCTGGCTATCTTTCAATTACAGGGTTTTGGAAGAAGCGATGGATATTTCTCTTCCGCTTTATGAACGAATAAAATTCCTTGCCATCTATTCCAACAACATGGAGGAGTTTTACCAGGTAAGGGTAAGCTACTATAAGCAAATGCTTCGCCAGGAAAAACGCTTCCCAAAACAGATCAAATATGTGAAGCCTGCGGAAGTGATACACGATATCAATAAAATGGTATCGGAGCAACAGGTGATATTCCATCGTGTGTTTGAAGAAGAGATCGTCCCTGAACTGAAAAAGAATAAGATCCACATTATTAATCAGGGTGATCATATCTCTGATATGCACCAGGAATTTCTGAAAGAGATATTCTTTCCGGAAATACTTACTCATATTCAGCCTGTACTACTTGTCAAACAAAGGGTACGTCCATTTCTAAAAACCGGTAATGTTTATATTGCGCTGGAAATGGTCATCAAGGATAAACTGGATAAAAAAACCGGTAAAAGAAGAGAACAATACGGAATTATAAAGGTGCCTGTAGACAGAAATATACCCAGGTTTATTCAACTGCCTCCCGAGAAGAACGAACACTTTGTCATGTTCCTCGAAGATGTGATTATGCACCAGATTGATGCCATTTTTCCGGGGTATGATGTAAAAGATTACTACTCTATCAAACTAACCAGAGATGCAGACCTGGAATATGATGATTATGAAGGGGAAGACCTGATAGATGTTATTGAAGATCTTAAAAAACAACGTTCGCTTGGTAAACCCAACAGGTTTCAGTACGACAGGAATATGCCGCCTAAATTGCTGAATTATCTTATAAAAAACTTTTACATGGAACAAGATATCCTGGTAAAAGGTGGCAGCAGGCATAATTTCAGAGATTTCTTTGCTTTTCCTAATCCAATGAGTCCAGCACTCGAAATTGAAAAACTCACTCCCCTTTCCATTCCTGAAATCGACATTCATACTGGGCCATTCTCTGACCTGATTCGAAAAAAGGACTTTATGCTTAGTGTTCCTTATCAGCGATATGAATATTTATTGCAATTTTTATCAGATGCAGCCAAGGATCCTTCAGTAGTTGAAATCAAGGCCACTCAATATCGCGTTGCGGACCATTCTTCAGTCGTAAATACGCTTATTGATGCCGCAGAAAATGGAAAGAAAGTAACTGTATTTGTGGAGCTGAAGGCAAGGTTTGATGAAGAAGCAAATTTGCAATGGGCTTCAGAAATGACTAAAGCTGGTATTAAAATCATTTACAGCATTCCGAAATTAAAGGTTCATGCAAAGCTGGCTCTGATCATTCGTAAAGAAGGTAATGAAGTTGGGGACCAGGTATACCTTGGGACAGGTAATTTCAATGAAAAAACAGCAAGGTTGTACGTAGACCATGGATTGTTTACAGCGCATAAGGGAATCGTTAAAGAGGTGAAAGATCTTTACAGCTTCCTTATGGACCAGACCAATACCTATAAATTCAAACATATTCTCGTTCCGGGGATCAACATGGTAGACAGGTTTGAAAAACTAATAGCCCAGGAAATCAAACACGTGAAGAGGGGAAGGAAAGGCTATATCCTCCTAAAGATGAACGGACTGCAAGACCCCTACCTGGTGCACAAATTATACGAGGCCAGCGAAGCTGGAGTAAAAATCGATCTCATAATCCGGGGAATTTGTATCCTGAAACCTAATCAGCCGTATAGCAAAAACATCAACGTTATCAGAATAGTCGATCGTTTCCTTGAGCATGCCAGGATCTTTGTATTTCATAACAATGGCAAGAAGAAGGTGTTTCTCAGCTCAGCAGACTGGATGAAGCGAAATCTCTATAAAAGAATTGAGTGTGGATTTCCAATATATGATGAGAACCTGCAAAATGAACTTATCGACATCCTGAATATTCAATTATCCGATAACGTAAAGGCCTGTCATATTGACGAGAACATGCAGAATGTCAGGATTGCCAATAACAAACCTACGGTTCGCTCGCAGATGGCTACGTATGAATATTTTTTGAAGAAGTATCATGAGTAGGAGTGCCTTGAGTACTTCGAGTACTTCGAGTGCCTTGAGTGCCTTGAGTTGGAAGCGATGGAATAAAAAAAAGGATGCCCCTTTGGAACATCCTTTTATATTTTGTAATAGCTAAATCTACTCTCCCAAAAGTTCTATAAGCTTTGCTCTCAGCTCTTCTTCTCCAAGATTCTTTTCAATGATTATTCCATCTTTGTCGATCAGGACTGTATGAGGAATGGAGTTCACAGCATATAGTTGTGAAGCTTCACACATCCATCCTTTCACATCGGATATATGTGCCCAAACAAGACCATCATCTTCAATGGCTTGTAACCATGCTTCCCTGTCATTGTCGAGAGAAACGCCAAGAATATCAAATCCTTTTTCATGATACTCGTTGTACAAGGCAACAACGCCTGGATTAGCTCTTCTGCAAGGACCGCACCATGCTGCCCAGAAGTCTATGAGAACAACACCATTACCTGCAATATCAGAAAGCTTGATATCATTACCATCAGGATCAGGTAATGTAAAATCTGTAAATTGCTCCCCAATCTGAACACTTTTCATTTTTGTAAGGTGCTCATCCAGTTGAACATAATATACTGAGGTATGCACTCGCTCATCAAGAAGGGATAGCCAATCTTCCAACTCCTCCACAGACATCGTGTGATACATGTTGCGAACCAGGTAGGGAGCAACAACAGAGGCAGCATTGTTCACAATAAAAGTGGAATCATAAACTTCTTTTTCATCATCAATAGCATAAAACTCCTCAACAATCTGTTCGAGTTCTGCCTCCTCAACACCTTCAGCTGAAGCTGCCCTGTATTTATCTGACAATTCTCTCTGCTTATCTGTATAAGCTTTAACTCCTTCTTTATAATTATCATATTCCAATTGAGGACCTGCCTCAACATCAATAACAGGCTCTCCCATGCTCCCTGAAATTTCATAATCGTAATTGTCTACAAAAACCTGGATACCACCACGTGCAGCTTTCACTCCAATATATAACAGTTCAGGTGCTTCAATAGATCCACTAATTTCACCCATTCCTGCAGAGTCAAGTACCACAGAATCAAGATCATTAAATTCACCGGGAATACTTTGTCTAAGCATTAATTGGGAACCTGCCATATCCGGAAGTTCGAATTTAAGTGTATATCCCTGCTCATTACTGCAAGCTACAAGAGCCATGGCGAGAAAAAGAAAAAGAATTTTTTTCATGATTTTATAATTAATTATTTGTTGTATAAATCCTACCAATGTCACTCTACAATACATGCTGCAGGGATGCATCTGATTTAAAAATTAAGTCGCTAAAATAAGGGATAATTATACAAAAACCTACTCCTCAGTATGATCAGGGAAAAATTTCTCAAGTAATTCTGTTGCCGCGCTAAACGAAGTCACTTCATCCTTCTCCATCATTTGCTCAAGTTCATCAAGGCGCTTTCTTACATTCGGATTATTAAAAAATTTCTGTTTCAAGCCCTCCTGGAGTGTCTGGTACATCCAATAAGAGGCCTGGCTGGATCGCCTGCTGGTAAAAAAGCCACTTTCATTGACATGACTCCTGTATTCCCCAATCTTGTTCCATATCTCGTCGAGACCACTGCTTTCAAGTGCCGAACATGTTAATACTGCTGGTGCCCATCCTGAGGGAGGGAGAGGAAACAAATGCAGCGCATTGCTGTATTGGGCTTTGGCTTTTTGGGCAAGCGGAATTGTATCTCCGTCATCCTTATTTATGACCAGCATATCGGCCATCTCCATGATCCCTCTCTTCATACCCTGGAGTTCATCTCCTGCTCCGGGGATCATAAGCAATAGGAAGAAATCCACCATCGAATGGACAGCAGTTTCTGACTGCCCCACTCCTACTGTCTCAACAAATATTGTATTATATCCAGCTGCTTCACAGAGGATGATTGACTCTCTTGTCTTTCTCGCTACCCCTCCGGTCGTTCCGCCCGATGGGGAAGGCCTGATAAAGGCATTTTCATCTGCCGACAAGGTCTCCATCCTGGTCTTATCGCCCAGGATACTTCCTCCCGACCGTTCACTGCTGGGATCAATAGCCAGCACGGCCAGTTTATGACCTTTGCTAGTCAGAAAACCACCAAAAACTTCAATGAATGTACTTTTCCCGGCCCCTGGAACACCAGTAATTCCTATGCGCAATGATTGCCCGGAAAGAGGCAGGCAGCGTTTAATCAATTCCTGGGAGAGATGCTGATGCTCCGGCAAAGCACTTTCAATAAGGGTAATCGCCTGGGATAAGAATGCCCGGTTACCACTGGTGATTCCATCCATAAACTCCTCAAGAGATGGCATCTGCTTCCTCGACTTCCTGAAATTTTCTATCGCCTGTATATTTACCGATGAGGGCTGTGGAACGCCACCGGATACATGAAGTGCGCTGTCTTTTTTCTTCTTATTTGACATGAGTGAGTATGTAGAGATACCTACCCGGTAATCACCTCTCCCTTGATTCTCAGAATAATATTGCTGCGTTTTGGATCATTGGTAATGATGGTAACATTCTTGTTCTGATTCCCCCGCTTGCCTGCTGAGTTAAAGATCGTTTTGATATTTACACTTTCACCAGGAGCAATTTCCTTTTTTTCAGGTTGAACTGCTGTGCAGCCACAAGAAGCTTTGATCTTCCTTATATAGAGTTGAGAATTTCCGGTATTTGTCAGCACAAATGCATGTTCAAACTTCTCATTTTGCTGCAATTTACCAAAGTTTACTTCCGGATTATCTACCTTAGCTGATGGTGCATTGGCCAATTCCTCCTCCGACATAGCAGTGAAGTCTTCCACTACATTGGCAGATATAACCAGTCTGAAATTCCTGTCAGAAACACCGTTTACAACTACATTAACCCTATCGATCAACATTCCCCAATCGTTCTTCATCCTGGCATCATAATTTGCCACAACAAATCCTTTTTCATGCGGCTTCAAAACTGCCGGTTCGAAATTTATACTAAGGTGTTTTGGTATACGATCAAATCCAAGCGTTATCTCTTTATCTGAATTATTGACTACTTCCAGTCGATAATCTTTTTTTGAGGTATTGCTTACATTGCCAAATGCAAGGTGATTTGCCTTCAGTCGAAGTGATCCCATACTATACCTGTAGTCGTCTTCAATGGTCCTCGGCCTTGCCAGAACTTCTCCTTTGATGGTCAGCTTCGATGAAGCCGGATTTGAATTGGAAGAAATGTAGAGATATTTTGAAAAGGCAGATGGCCTTCCTGCTGGATTAAAAGTAGCTTCCACAAAACCGGTTCCTCCCGGGGGGATTGGCTTTCTTGTCCAGTTTGGAGCAGTGCAACCACAAGTCGCCCTTACCGTATCAATAAGCAGGTCTTTCCCACCTGTATTCACAAACTTAAACTTATATGCAACCTTTCCTGCCTCTTCCTTAATCTTACCAAAATCATGCACTTGTTTTTCAAAAGCCATTTTTGGAGTGATGGTTTGTGCATTACCGTTGGTCAAAATTCCGGCCAACATCAAAAATAGAACTATATGTTTCATCGTTTATATATATTTATAAGTCATCTCACCCACAAAATTAACGGAAAAAATATGCTTTTGGTTGCATTTTAAGGAAATTTCTTTTTCTGGGATTAATGGAATAGAGTAAATGAAGTACATTTCTACTAATATTGTTTAATTTTAAAGCCACATAGAAGCTTTATGAAACCTGGTCTGGCCGGAAAATATATAATCCTGATGGTATTCGCCTTTATTATTATGATAAAGGCAGATGCCCAGTTTTATAATGGTATGCAGATGACATTCGGAAAAAACAGGGTTCAGTATACAGACAAATATTGGAAATATTACAGGTTCGAGAGATTTGATGTATACTCATTCGACCAGGGAACCGAACTCTCACTTTACGTGGCTGATTTTGTTGAAAAGGAGTTACCGCTGATAGAAAGATTTTTTGACTACGACCTGGAGCAAAGGATGATTTTTGTGGTCTACAATAAAATGTCTGAATACAAGCAGAGTAATATCGGACTATTAACTTCAGAGGAAACTTACAATATCGGTGGTATGACCCAGATCATACAGAACAAAGTTGCTATTTATTTTGAAGGAGACCATTTAAAATTCAAACAGCAAATAAGGGCAGCTATTGCAGAGGTGGTCATCAATGAGTTTATGTATGGAAGCAGTCTCGTCTCCAATGTTACCAACACCACAACTATCAACCTGCCGGATTGGTATACTCAAGGATTGATTTCTTTTGTTTCCAACCCATGGGATTACACCATCGAGAACAGGGTGAAAGATGGAATTATTTCTGGCAAATACAACAAACTGATTCGCTTAACAGACGATGATGCTGTTTATGCCGGTCATTCACTTTGGAAATATATAGCCGATCTTTATGGGGAGGCAATCATCCCTAACATACTCTACCTGACAAAAATAAACAAGAGTGCTGAATCGGGTTTTCTCTATGTGCTGGGACAGAAGCTAAAAGAGATCTCAGTAGATTGGAGCGCTTATTATCTTGGGATGTATATGAGCGGAGATTCCAACAGGGAACTCCCGGATAAAACATATGAAATTAAAAAACCAAGAAAAGGGCTCGCTTATCAGCAGGTAAGAATAAGCCCGAATGGTTCTATGTTGGCATATGTAACTAACCAGTCAGGGAAATACAAAATCTGGATATACAATACGAAAACCGGGAAGCATAAAAAAATATACCGGCGCGGTGAGAACCTCGAGCAGGTTACCGACTTTACCTATCCTGTAATTGACTGGCACCCCTCAAGTGAGATACTGGGCTTTATAACTGAAGAAAAGGGAAGGTTATTTATTCACTACTACAACACTAAGAAAGAGGAGCTAACTACCAGGCGGTTACTGAAATTCGATAAAATCCTGGATATGAAATTCTCCCCGGATCGCAGGAAAATTGTGTTTTCTGCAATCAACAAGGGGCAAACTGATATTTATTTGTATGATATTGCAGCTGCCACAAGAAAGCAAATTACCAATGACATAGCAGATGATTTTAATCCGCGGTTCATCAACAATATGAATGAAATATCCTTTGCTTCAAACCGACGCAACGACACCATATTCAAACCTGGAACTGGACCGGCCAACAACACCACAACAGCATTTTCAATCTATGTCTACGATTTGAAAACCAAATCGAGTATTCTCAGGAAAATATCAGAAGGAGACTACATCAACCATGTTCAACCCTTGTATAAAGGTCAGGAGCACTACTTATACCTGAGCGATAAGAATGGAATATACAATCAATACATTGCTGAGTACGACAGTAGCATTGCATTTATCGATACTACTATTCATTATCGCTATTATGCCAATTCTTACCCTTTGAGTAATTATAGTCGGAATATACTTAACCACGACTACAATGCAGCTACGGATGACATTGCTACCATCATTTATCACGACGGTAGACACCATATATATAAGCATCCCACAGACCTGATAAATAGCTATGGTGAAACCCTGGAAAATACTGAATATCGGCACCGACATGTAAACCGCCTGCAGCGGGAGGATTCCTTGCACAATATAGAACAACGTAGAGTGTCGATGCAGGATATAGTTGATAATCAAATAATTATTGATGATGACACCATCACTTTGCCTGAGTTTAAACTGGATATCAACAAATATGTTTTCGAACGAGAGAAACTTAAATATTTCAACCAGCAGCTAGAAAACCGTCACATTCAGCTGGTCATGGATTCTGTTGATAACACACCTAACATATACTTCGATTACAGAACTTCTTTCTACCCTAGCCAACTGGTAAATCAGATCGATTTCAGTTTTCTGAATGAGTCTTATCAAACATTTACCGGGGGAGAATTTTATTACAATCCAGACTTCAACATGTTACTAAAAGTTGGAGTAAGCGACCTGTTCGAAGACTACAGGATTATTGGTGGTGTAAGATTACCAACCAATCTCAACAGCAGTGAATACCTGCTGAGTGTTGAAAATTTAAAGAGCCGCTTAGATCAGCAAGTATTGTTTCATCGGCAAACATTCAATTATAATACCAGCGACTCTTACACAAGGATAAAGGCCTTCACTCATGAAGTTCTTGGATCTTTAAAATACCCAATTAACCAGGCCATGGCTATAAAGGGAACAGCGACTTTTCGACATGATAACAACGTTATTCTATCCACCGATATTCAAAACCTGGCAGAAGACAATTTATTAAAGGTATGGGGTGGTCTAAGGCTTGAATACATCTATGATAATACACGTAAGCTGGGCACAAACCTGCACAGTGGAACGAGGTTGAAAGTATTTGGGGAGGCATATAAACAAATCAATAAAAGCGAATCGGACCTCTATGTTCTGGGCGCAGATATTCGTCACTATACAAAGATTCACCGTACCTTGATCTGGGCCAATCGTTTTGCGACCAGTACCTCTTTCGGAAGAAGTCCACTGATTTACTACCTGGGTGGTGTGGACAATTGGTCGAATTTTATGCCGAGGAGAACCCCAACCTTCAATGACTCTGTTGATATTGATTATACTAAGAATTACTCCTTCCAGGCCATCGCCACCAATATGCGCGGATTCAGCCAGAACATACGGAATGGAAATAACTTTGCTGTGCTTAACAGTGAGCTCAGGTGGCCTGTATTCAGATATTTTGCTAACCATCCATTAAGTTCAACATTTCTGAACGACTTCCAGATTGTTGGCTTTGCAGATATCGGTGCCGCATGGACCGGCCTGCACCCTTTCACCAAGCAAAATGCATGGAACACACAAACAGTTCCGGTCAATCCGGTTCCCGGCACTCCGGTGGTTGTAACCTTTGATTCCAACAGGGATCCAATAGTTGCCGGCTATGGCTTTGGTTTTAGGAGTCAGCTGTTTGGATATTTCATTCGGGTCGACTGGGCATGGGGACTTGAAAATATGAAAGTTCAGCCCAGGATATTTTATCTATCTTTAAGTCTGGATTTCTAAGCCAATGGAACTGAAAAACATCATACTTCAGCATGCCGCTGAGCTCCAGGAGGAGGTAAAAGATATCAGGAGATATCTTCACAAAAATCCTGAATTATCATTTCAAGAGAAAGGGACCTCGGAGTATATTCGCAGTATCCTGGATAGCTGGGGAATAGAATACAAATATCCCTATGTTGAAACAGGGATACTCGCCATTCTGAATGGTAAAGAAGAAGGGAAAGTGGTGGCATTGCGGACAGACATGGATGCGCTGCCCATCACGGAACAAAACCAAACAAATTATGCTTCAATGAACCCGGGGGTAATGCATGCCTGTGGACATGATGTCCATATGGCAACACTTCTTGGTGCATTGAAGATACTATCCTCACTGCGTGATCAGTTTTCCGGGAAGGTATTGTTCATTTTTCAGCCGGGTGAAGAAAAAGCACCGGGGGGAGCTAAGCTAATGATGGAAGAAGGTCTCTTCAAGGATATTCAACCAGATATTATCCTCGGACAACATGTTATGCCCGATATGAATAGCGGTGTTGTTGGCTTTAAGCCCGGAATGTACATGGCATCCAGCAATGAAATATTCATAACAGTAAAGGGCAAAGGCGGTCATGCTGCCTTACCGAAAAATATTATTGACCCTATATTGATTTCTTCACACATCCTCATCTCATTGCAAGAGGAAATCCGCGAGCATACACCTAAAGATATTCCCACGATACTTGCATTTGGAAAAGTGATTGCCGACGGAGCCATGAACGTGATACCGAACCATGTGAGGATCGAAGGAACTTTCAGAACCATGAATGAAAAATGGCGATATGAGGCGCATGAACTAATCAGGAAAACTGTTGAAAACATATCCACTAGCATGGGTGGCTCAGCTGATATAGAAATTGTACCAGGATACCCGGTACTCTATAATGATCCGGATGTCACGAAACAATCCAGGGAATTTGCCGCTGAGTTACTGGGAGAAGAAAATATTATCGATATGGATATCAGGATGACTGCCGAAGATTTTGCCTGGTTTTCACAATCCTATCCCTCAATGATGTATCGCCTTGGTGTAAAATCCCCATCAGATGATAAGGTCTATCCCTTACATACCTCTACTTTTCAAGTAGACGAAATTGCCTTAAAAACCGGAACAACCATGATGAGTTGGCTGACAATGAAGTTTCTCACTACAGAGCAGTAGTTATTTGAAGATTAGGTTTATAGATATCATAAGCACTTTATCATCCATTCAGGAAATACTAGCAACAAGGTAAAAATAAGTATTTGTTTATAATCTATCTAAATAATATAATTTTCAATTTCCAGCTATGGTATTATTGAAAATGAAGCTAAATTTGTGTTTCAATAATTTTCAAAAATTAAATAAAAATGGCTTACGTAATTAGCGACGACTGTACCGCATGTGGTACTTGTATCGACGAATGCCCTGTTGAGGCAATCAGCGAAGGAGATATTTATAAAATTGATGCTGAAATGTGTACCGATTGTGGTGCATGTGCTGATGTATGCCCGGTAGAGGCGATTAGCCCAGAATAAGAGGTAGAATTTATTCTACCATTCTAGAATTCATTCTACCATTTATGGGTAGCAAAAAATTAAAAAAGGGACGGAATTTTTCCGCCCCTTTTTTATTTCTTAAAATTTTTGTCCAGTCAGATACCTCACCAAATATTGGCAAAAAAAAAGCGGGACAAGCCCGCTTTTTAGACAATCAGTTTAGTTATGACTTAACTTCTCCTGCTGGTCCCTGGTATGTAGCTTTACCATATCCAAGAATTGGAAAGAAAATAAATGGGAGAAACAACATTCCAATAGTAAATCCGGAAGTTTTTCCAAAACTCAGGGAAATCATATTCAACATCCAGATTAACATAACAACGTTTGCAATAGGAACAAACATCATTAACAATAGCCACCACCATGGCTTACCGCCAATCTCCAACATAACGATGATGTTGTAGATAGGAATAAGAATCGCCCAACCCGGCTTACCGGCTTTTGTGAAAATCTTCCAGAATGCAACAAGCATAAATAGAATAAATGCTAAATAAATAATAACTCCAATAACTCCTACAGATTTTTCCATAATAATTTGATTTAGGTAAGTAGTGCCTGAACGAAAACGTCCAATTAATTGAACTACAGCGACTTATTGTTAATAACTTGTTTGAATCTACCGGGGTTTTCGCTTGGTAGATTTACCGAAAATGCAGATATTCAATGCATTAAGCAA
>Ga0307990_1000198_pt1 | contig 58441 bp, 42 predicted proteins | sample EllFjometagen129_FD_203168 | JGI IMG/M metagenome (GOLD analysis project Ga0307990, IMG submission 203168) | Marine microbial communities from Ellis Fjord, Antarctic Ocean - #129 | ecosystem: Environmental > Aquatic > Marine > Unclassified | place: Southern Ocean | collected 2014-10-08
GGGATTAATATATTATGTTTCAAAAACTCCTATTGGAAAGAATTTAGAAATTAAATATCAATCTTCTGAAAGCGATAACGAAACCATAGAAGACAAATGGAACAACTGGGTTTTTGAGCTTAGTGGTAATTGCTACAGCAACGGGCAAGAGTCAACCAATCACACTCAGTTATACTCGTCGATTAGTGCTGATAAAATAACCGAAGATATTAAACTTGAAACTTCTGCATATTACAATTATAACGAGAGCAATTATGAACTTGAAGATTCTACTAACTATAAAAGTATTACAAGATCGCAGGGTTTCTATTCTCAATGCGTTAAAAGTATAAGTGAGCATTGGTCTGCAGGTTTCTCAACAAATCTTTATAGTTCAACATATAGCAATTATGATTTAAGTGCTTCTTTTGCACCTGCAATTGAATATAATTTGTTTAAATATAGCGAATCTACTAGAAAACAATTGCGATTTTTATATAAAACAGGTATTAGTTACAACAATTATGTTGATTCTACCTATTTCGATAAACTTGAAGAAACAGTGTTTTACGAAAGATTAAGTATAGCTTTTTCAATTAAAGAAAAATGGGGTTCAATATCAACATCGCTAAGCGGCTCTCATTATTTTCATGATATTGAACTTAATAATATTAATTTGTGGACAAATTTGCGATTAAGAATTGTTAAAGGTCTTTCATTTAATTTATATTCTTCTGTCTCATTAATTCACGACCAAATTTCTTTGCCAAAACAAGGAGCAACAAGTGAGGAAATATTAACGCGAAAAAGGATGCTGTCAACTCAATACTCTTATTATGTAAGTGCCGGCATTACTTATACCTTTGGCTCATTGTACAACAATGTTGTAAATCCAAGATTTGGAAATTAATGTTAAAATTTTAAAAACTAATAATACTTTTCTTAAAAAGCATTACTTTAGCATTTAATATAATTATTGAATAGTTTTTATGTTAAAAGTATTTTTCAAGATATCAATACTAACTATTATTGTTTTAACATTTGCTTGTAAGAAAAAGACCGAGAATGTTCTTTTTTCTGGTACGGTACATGAACCAAATATGCAAATTAGTTTAAGCAATGTTAATGTTGTCTTATCAGCTCAAGTAGTTGAATCAGGTACATGGAACACTAATTATACAACACTTTCATCAGTTACAACAGATAGTGAAGGAAAATTTAATTTTGAAGTTGAGTCTCAGCGAGTTTCAAATTATAAAATCTCAATATCAAAAAATAATTATTTTGACAATTACTTTATTATTAGCCCCGAAGATGTAACAGAAGGTGAAGATTACGCAGACTCTTACGATATTTTTTCGGAATCGGTGCTTGAAATAAATCTTGAAAATCAAGATCCTGTAAATTTTGAAGATTATATAAGTTATTCTATTGAAGGGCAAATATTTTCTTGCAGTAATTGTTGCTCAGAATCCGAAAATGTATTTACAGGAACAGATGTAGACGAAATTATTACTTGTAAATTACCGGGACACCAAACAATTAAAATAACATATCTGGTTGAAAAAGGAGGACATACAAATGTTTATAATATAAGTAAATATATTACTGAATTTGAAACCGTAAGTGTTAATATTTTTTATTAGATGTTTGTAATCATTCACTCCCTAGTAATAGGGACAAAATGACTAACGTAATTGAAAAAAAAATTATTATAATTCGCTTTAAGCGGATTGAATTTTAAATATTTTAGGCATTTTAGCTCAATTTAGGCATTTGTGTTTTTGTAAATAAAATGTGTAATTTTAGCACGATATTCTGTCCAACGTTTTTAGGAAGAAGTTTGAACTAATAAAATATATGTGGAATTTTGAAACCATAAGTGTTTTTATTGTCATTGCATTTATATTGTTTTCTCTGTATTTAGAGTTAATAGGAACTACATTCACTTTTGTTATAGCCATAGCATTGCTTGGTGGTATTGGTATTCTCACTCCTTCTGAAATGTTATTAGGATTTTCCAACGAATACATAGCTGTAATACTTATGTTATTGCTTTTAGGCGATATTATCAGAAAAAACTCAATAATAGAGGTTTTTTTTAACAGGATATTCCGCAATTCTAAAACACAAAAAGGTTTTATGCTTAAAATGATGTTAATGGTTGCCGGGGCTTCGGCATTCCTTAACAATACACCACTTGTTGCTGTTATGATGCCTTATGTTCATACATGGAGCAAAAAGAATAAAGTATCTCCTTCAAAGTTATTGATACCATTGTCGTATGCTGCAATACTTGGTGGATGTGTTACATTAATAGGAACATCAACAAATCTAATTGTTAATGGAATGGTTGCAGATCAGACTATATTTCTTGATTTTCACAAAATTGGATTGTTTGATTTTAGTTGGGTTGGTATTCCTATGTTAATCTTAGGGTTGTTGTATTTATTGCTTTTTAGTAATAAACTTTTGCCTTCAAAACTTGATGTAATTGATGATTTTTCGGATAAGTATATAGAATATATTGTTGAAGCAGAAGTTAGAAAAAACTCACATCTTGTAGGAAAAACTATAACAGAAGCAGGTTTGAGAGATATAAAGGGCCTATATATTGTTAAAGTTATTAGGAATGATATAAATGTTGCAGGAATATCCCCAAATTTAGATTTAAGAGAAGGTGATAGATTATTTTTTGCAGGACAAACTGATAAAATAGCTGATCTTGTTGATAAAGAAAGTGGCTTAACACTTCCCGAAGTTGGTTTACTGAGAAAAAAACGACATACTGATGTTGTAGAAATTGTAATATCACACAATTCTTCACTAATAAACAAAACGGTTAAACAAGCTAATTTTAGAGGAAAATATGACTCTGCAATTATTGCAATACACAGAAATGGAGAAAGAATTGAAGGAAGAATAGGTGATGTAAAGCTTAAAGCAGGTGATGTTTTATTATTGCTTGCAGGTGTTGACCTTCAGGCGCGTGCATTAGATAGATACGATTTTTATTTTATTTCGAAAATAAGAGAATTCAGAAAACCGGAAATGTGGAAAAGTATTGTGATACTTGGAGGGACTGCTTTAGCAATTTTACTTTCTGCATTAGGCTTTGTATCCTTATTTCTTGCTCTTATCGTTTTAATGATCATAATACTTGCATTAAATATTACAAACCCCAAAGATCTACCAAAAAGTATTGATTATGACCTTGCTGTTGTAATAGCAATGGCATTATCTCTTGGTGTTGCTATGATGAAAACAGGTGTAGCAACAATGATTGCTGATGTTTTTATTGATGTTTTTGTTCCTCTTGGAAATATAGGCTTGTTATTTGGAATTTATTTTATTACAACAATTTTAGCTGCATATATTACTAATAAAGCTGCAGTTGCTATAGTTTTTCCAATATCAATAACAATAGCAGCAAGTTTAGGATTAAATCCTATGCCTTTTGTTTTGATCGTTTCATTTGCTGCTGCTGCCAACTTTATGACACCAATAGGTTATCAAACTAATTTAATGATTTATGGTCCTGGTGGTTATTCTTTCAAAGATTTCTTTAAAATAGGTTTTCCTCTTACAATAATATATATGATCGTTACTGTATTTATACTAAATATGGTATATCTGTAAACTTATTTATTAGAATGGATAATAATACAATAATTAAAAATATTGATATTGCAATAAAAGCTGCTTTGGGAGCAGGAATTAAAATATTAGAAGTTTATAATTCTGAAAATTTTGAGATAGAATATAAAAAAGATAATTCTCCACTAACGATTGCTGATAAGAAAGCAAATGATTTTATTACTTACTTATTATCAGAAACTAATTTGCCAATTTTAAGCGAAGAAGGTAAAGAAATACCTTATGATGAACGAAAAAGCTGGAATTATTTTTGGCTTGTTGATCCGCTTGACGGCACAAAAGAATTTATTAAACGAAATGGCGAATTTACGGTCAACATTGCACTAATTGAGAAAAACAAACCTGTTGCAGGAGTAATATTTGTACCTGTTTTAAGACAATTGTATGTTGGAATAAATAATATTGGAGCTTTTCTATATGAAAATGTAAATATTAATGATAATTACACTTTTGAAAGTTTAAAAATTTCAGGAATAAAACTACCTTTTAAAAAAAATGAGAATGAAATTACAATTGTAGGAAGTAGAACTCATATGAATTTGGAAACAGAAAAATTCATAAGTGAATTAAAACACAGATATAATAAAGTAAATATTATGCCAATAGGCAGTTCTTTAAAAATATGTATGGTTGCAGAAGGTAAAGCTGATATTTATCCTCGTTTTGGTCCTACAATGGAATGGGATACAGCTGCAGGGCATGCAATAGCTATTGCATCAGGAACTGTTTTTACAAAACACGACGGCAGTGAGATGATATATAATAAGTCCAATTTACTTAATCCTTGGTTTGTTGTAAAAGCAAAAGGATCTGTAATTTAGGACAGATCGGAATCAATTCTTTCTAATTAAAAAGCATAACTTTCACTTCTTCCCCTTCTTTTACATAGGCTCTAAACATACTTGGAGTATTAAACACCATTACTATTTCTCCGTTTTTGTCAATAGCAATAAGACCACCGTTACCACCCGCTTTTTTAAGCTTTTTCATAATTATCTCAATAGCTGCTTTACCAATATCTACACCTTGATATTCCATCATTGCAGACATATCATAAGCTACAGCATATCTTATAAAATACTCGCCATGACCTGTACATGAAACTGCACAGGTATTGTTATTTGCATAAGTCCCTGCTCCAATGATTGGAGAATCTCCAATGCGCCCGTATTTTTTATTTGTCATTCCTCCTGTTGATGTTCCTGCTGCCAAATTCCCATGTTTATCTATAACAACACATCCAACTGTACCATGTTTTGATTTTTCATCCTCTTTTTCAATTACTTTTTGCAAATAATCCCAGTTACTTTTGGTATAAAAATATGATGTGTCAACAATTTTCAAACCATTATTTTTTGCAAATTCAGATGCTCCTTTTCCTGAAAGCAACACATGTTTACTGTCGGTCATAACTTTACGAGCTGCTTTTATTGGATTTTTAATGTCTTTTACTCCGGCTACAGCTCCTGCATTTAGAGTTTTCCCATCCATTATTGAAGCATCCATTTCATTTGTTCCCTGATGTGTAAAAACAGCTCCTTTACCTGCATTAAAAAGTGGAGAATCTTCAAGTATTGAAATTACTTTTTCAACAGTTTCTATGCTTGTTCCATTATTTTCCAGAATTTCTTTACCTGCATTAATAGCTTCAGTCATTTTTTGGATATAAAGCTTTTGCTTTTGTTCGGGAATACTCTCAGGATTTGCATAACCGGCACCACCATGAATTACGATTACATAATTATTTGTTTTATTTTGAGAGTATCCTATTATACTATACAGTACAAAAGCTATTATTAATATTGATAATTTGTTCATGAATTTTTTAATTTAATTGAAAAACCCCGGACATAAGAAATGTCCGACAGCAAAAATACTGAATAAAATCTTGATGCAAAGGAATTATTAACTTGATTAATTAACTTCTCCGAAAAAATCGAGACAGGCTGTCGAATTTACGCTTTATAAGCTTTAATGTAAAAAAATCAGTAGCCCCGTCTTTTAAGGCGGGGAACAATGATAAGAGTATGACTCCCTCTGCGAAATTTTGACATCGAGTACTCGATGTCAAAATTTCGCAGAGGTTAGTGTTGCTTAAATCTACACCCCGCCCTGAAGGACGGGGCTACTGATTAATATATTTAAAATATTCATGAAACCTAAGTTCGGGAAAGTCAATTATTCAGATTAGAAGTACTTTAAAATAATAGTTAGATGTGTTGTGAAATTAAATCAACGAGTTGTTCGTTGTCATAAGGTTTTGAAAGATAGCCTATGCAGCCGGATTCAAAACATTTATCTTTTTGTTTTTTCATAGCATAAGCAGTTTGTGCTATTATTGGGAGTTTATCATCAATTTTTAAAATTTCTTTTGTTGCTTCCCAACCATCCATAATTGGTAGTTGAATATCCATAAGTATCAGATTAATTTTATCAATATTATTTTCATAAATAGAAATAGCTTCTCTTCCTGTTTTTGCTCTTAAGATCTTTACTTTTTCATTAGATAAAATCTCATAAATAAACATAAAGCTGAAATCTTCATCTTCTACTACTAATATGGTTTTATTTTTCAAATTCACTTTATAATAACTTTCTTTGTACTTATTTAATATTACGCAATGTCATGCTTGTTTATAATTTAATATTGATAAACTTTATTGAAATATTGATTAATCTATATAAATGATTGATTAATCAGATTGATATAGTATAGAAAAGTAAATATGATAATTTGTGAGGTAAAATCAAGTTATTATGTTCTTATATGTTGTTTTTATCCTTTTTCTTTTCTTTTTTCTAATCGTTCGTCAAGGAGTTTGTCAATTTCGGCAGATGTTAATTTGCTTTTTGTGAGCAGTTTGTCTATGTCCTCAATGCTCCTTTTCATGTTTTCGTTTGTGTTTATATTTTCGCCAAGTTCATTTTTTAATTCAATTATAACTTGCTTTATCATATCTTTTAATGAGCTGTTAAATTCCTCAAAAACATTATATGGCATATCATCTTTAATGAAATCATAAGCACCAATTAACATGTCTATATTTTGATAAAAATTTATATTGTCTTTATCAATTCCCTCTTTTTCTGCTTGCTTTTTTAGTTTTTCAAATAATCTGATTAATTCTTTTATTTCATTTTTCATTTCAGAGAAAATATTAATTGTTTTTTTGAGATATCAGATAATAACAAGTAGTTATAAAGAAATTTCTCAAATAAGGTATTGAAGCAATAAGTTTTGAGAGTTTTCTTGGTTTCATTTTAAATTTAACTTCATAATTTGGATTAACAAAGTAATAATCTTTTTTATCTATTATATAATTGTTTGTTTTTAAGATTTTATGAAATTTATTAATACTAATACGCGTGCTTTTTATATCTTTTAATTCTTCAATTTTCTTCTTTTTCTCACCAAAAAGTTTCATTATTCCAAAATATAAGAAACCGGGTAAAAGGTGAAAATATGGACATATACTTATTAGTTTTTTAGTGCTTATTTGTTGATGTCCACCAAAAGGCATCTGCCATGGAGGAAAAGCGAGAAAAATTCTGCCGTCAGGCTTAAGAAAAGATCTCAAATGTTTTAGCAGATTATCTTGATCAGGTATATGCTCTAAAGTATCTTTTAAAAATATTAAATCATATTTTTCCGAAAGCTTAACGTTATATATATCTTCACAAATAAACTTTGCTTTACCATTTGCTGTAGCATCTTTGTATTTATCATTTGCAAAATTAATTGCTCTTGAATTAATATCAACACCTGTTATTGTGCATCCTGCATTTAAAAATTCATCCATATTTCCTCCTTTATTTGTTCCAACCTCCAGTACAAATGTTGAAGAATTTACAGGAGTAACAGATTCGATAAAAGGAATAATATATTTCTTAGCAGTATAAGATTGCTCTAAAAAATATTGTTCCTGATCTAAATGCCTTTTTTGCATAGTTTGCAAATTTTAAAAAAACCTACTAAACAATTACTTAGCAGGTTCCTGAAAAATATTTTATTTATAAAAAATTATAAATGTGGTTCAATTGTTTCTAATAACTCAGGGATATCCATGCCAATCTTTCTTAAATGCTCTATAGTTGGAATACCGTTATTTGTCCATCCTCTTCTTTTATAAACTGCATCTAATAATTTTTCGTATTGACTTTCTTTAAATTCTCTAAGAATTGCAACTTTTTCTTCAGAAGTTTTTCCTGTTGGATCAACATTGCATTTTTCTTTTAATTGAATATCATATTTTTCTTGCCTTGATTCGTATTCTTCAACAGTTACAGGACCTGCAGCTCTGTATGGTTGAGCATCATGAGCTCTTTTGCCAAATCCCATTCTTAAATTAAAAATACGTTGGAAATTATAAACTCTTTCTGATTGAGTTATCAAAGCTTCTTGTGTAAGTTCTTTGCCTGTTACTGCTTTGTAAATAGCAATGTAGTTGTCAAGATGTTCCGGTACTTTTGCAGGTTCGTCTGTTTCTGCATTTCCTTCAGGTTCAACATCGTTCCAAGGAAGTTTACATAAACCTTGCAAGCCAAACCATGTTCTGAACATTGGAAAATAATGTAATGCTTCTGCTTTATCATCAAATGTTGGTATTTGATTATTTACCATGTCCATAAATATTAACCAAGCTTCGTCATGTTGAGGCCCTTTATTTGTCATAGCATAACCACCTTGTTGTGCAAGTGATTCTTTAGAAACATATTGAGAATACTCAAGTCCTTTATTCTCCATTCCTATGTCCTTAATAAATTGAGGGTCGCCCCAGCCTTTAGCAATAAAGTGTTCTTTAAGTTTTTTAACACCTTTTCCGGCTAATAAACCAAAACCTTCGCCTCTAGCAACCTGATGTAAAAGTTCCATTGCGTTATCCTCATTTCCAAAGTTCAATTTTAATCCACTTGTACGTTCTTCGTTAAGTATCCCATTTTCATAACATTCCATTATGAACCCCATGATGGTTCCCCAAGAAATTGTACAAATACCATAAGTGTCGCAATAGAAATTTGATTCAATAGTAAAATCGGGATTAAAAATTCCCATTATTGAACCAAGAGAAGATGCTGTTTCATATTCAGGTCCTTCTACAAGAACTTTATCTCCTTTATAAGGTCCTGAACGTAATTCATAATTATCAACACCTTTAGCACAGGACATATTACAACCTATCCAACAGCCATCGGGCATTCCTTGTGAAAATCGCTTTTTATATTCTTCGGAGTGAATTTTAATAGCATCTGCATGACTGCCATATTTGAAATTATTTACAGGAAGCAAATCATAATCATTCATAACATTTGTTAGGTGAGCTGTTCCTTTAGTTCTCATTTCGCATTGTTCATCATCAAAATCACGCATTTCTTTATTGAAACGCTTACCTCTTTCCATTATAGCAGGTAAATCAACAACATTGTTTAAATTTCCTTTTACTCCCGGAACTTTTGCAACAATAGCTTTTATTTTTTTATCTCTGAAAACAGTTCCAATACCACCACGACCAGCTTGCTTAAGTCTTACTTCTTTACGTTTCATATCGAAAAAGCTGAAGTTTAACATTCCAATTAAAGAATTGTCGGCAGCTTTACCGGCAGAAACAACAGAAACATTTTTTCTGTCTTTATCATCATCTGCATACATTTCTGTCAATTGTTCTACTAAAACATGACTGTTAATTGCTTCATCAGGAGCTTCAAAAATTTCAATTTTATGATTTACTCCATCAATAAATATAATTACATCTTTTTCTGCTTTTCCTTGAATTTCTAGAGCATCAAAACCTGAAAATTTTAGAAACGGACCAAAATAACCTCCAACATTACTATCCATAGGAGCATCGGTTTGTGGGGAAAGACTAACTACTAAAGATTTTCCTGTACCTGAATATTGGGTTATACCACAAATTGGACCACCTGCAATAATAATTTCGTTTTCAGGGTCGTTCCATTTTGTATCTGGAGTAATTGCATCCCAAAGGTATCTTAAACCGTAACCTTTACCGCCTACAAATTTTTCTTTCATTTCCGTAGAAACAACTTTCTCTCTAATTTTGTTTGTAGAAACATTTACATACAATGTTTTATCGATATAGCCTTTGTTTATAGGAGTATGAGTGTAGTCCCACTCAGCTAAAAGCTTATGCTTTTTCTTTAATTCTTCAATGTTAAATTTCATATTGTGAATTTTAAAAAATTATCAATTTTATAATTGCACAAATTTAAAAAATACATCAGTATTTTTATAAATAAATAATATATTATTCATCAGGAATTTACAATTTGAAGTTTATTCTGTGCTAATCAACAATTTATTTTATCGGGATTTTCTAATCTTCTACTAAATTATTAGTAATTAAGATTATTTTCTTCTTTGTTTTTCTTTATGTTTTTTAAGCTGTCTTCTTAATGCTTCAATAGCAGTATCGGTAGACGATTCAAAGGTTTTGCTTTGCTTTTTGGCAAATAGGTCGCTCCCCGGTATTTCAATTTTAATTTCAGTAATTTTGTTTTCCAGATTTGGAGTATTTTCCACTTTTAAAATTACTTCAGCGCCAATAACATCATCATGATGCTTAATTAATTTAGTAACTTTGTTTTCGATGAAATCTTCTAATTTTTTATCAGCTTTAAACTGAACAGAATTAATTTTAATACTCATAGTTTCCTCCTCATTTTTTAAGTTTATGCCCTTGGATGTGATTTATTATAAATGCTTTTTAATTTTTCAAATGTATTATGTGTGTAAATTTGTGTTGCTGCTAAATTAGCATGACCAAGCAATTCTTTTATTGCATTAAGATCAGCACCATTGTTTAGCATGTGTGTTGCAAATGTATGTCGTAATATATGTGGACTTTTCTTTTCTATAGTAGTAATAAATTCTAAGTAATACTTTACAATTCTGTATACTAATTTTTCATATATTTTGTTTCCTTTTTTTGTTAAAAAGAAAAAATCATTATCATTAATTTCCTCCAAATTCCCTCTGATATTTAAATAATTGTCAATTAATTTAATTAGATGTTTTGTAAACGGAATAATTCGTTCTTTATTGCGTTTGCCAAGCACTTTTATTAATAGATCTTCAGTATTTATATCAATTAGTTTTAAATTAATAAGTTCTGCTCTTCTTATGCCTGTATTATAGAAAAGTTCAATAATTAATTTATTTCTAATTCCTTCAAAATCATCACCAAATTCAAAATCATCCAGTAATGAATTAATTTGATCATCTTCAATAAACAGAGGTAATTTTTTAGGTGCTTTTGGTGGTAAGACTTTAACAGCAGGGTTAAGTTCTATAACTTCTTCTTTAAGTAAATATTTATAAAACGACCTTAATGTAGTTAATTTTCTCCTAACAGAATAAGGAGTTATTCCATTCTCAATTAAAAATGCTATCCAACTTCGTATTATTTTAAAATCAGCTTCAATAATATTGTCAATTAAATGATTATTTAAACAAAAATCATTAAATTGAGTTAAATCGGTTTTATAGGATTTTAAAGTATGTGTAGAATATCGTTTTTCAAATTCAATATATTTAAGAAATGTTTCTATATAATTCATAAATGACAGTGGAAATTTTCTATAAATATACAAAAATAAATTGCAAAATGCAAATGTAATTGCATTTTTCTCAAAAATTTACATTTCGCGTTCCTGCATTTTTTGACGGTAAACAGCTTTAATAATAGTTTCTCTGTTCCTAACAGATGGCTTTTTAAATGCTTTTCTTTCTCTTAACTCCTTGATTACGCCAGTTTTCTCAAATTTTCTTTTAAACCTTTTTAAAGCTCTGTCAATATTTTCACCTTCTTTTAGTGGGATAATTATCATATTTTCCTTTTCTTTTTAAAATTTAAGCCTGCAAAGATATTAAATAGAAATATATAAGTCAATAATTATTGAAAGTTTTTTTTAGAAAAAGTAAATATAGAATGTAATTTCTCCTATTCTGTGGATAAATAATGTTTTAACTTGTTGAACATATCGTTTGATAAAACATTATTTTCTAAAAGCTCATCTACCGAGTAAATAATATTTACTTTATCTCTGTATTTTAAAATTAAAATTGTTGTTTCTTTATTAATATAAGGATGCCTTATCAAATCTCCAAACTCTGCTTTATTTAGATTTATTTTTTTCACTTTTGTAAGGTCAATAATTATATGGTCTTTAATCATTTCAAATGTTTCGGATTTAAGTCCATAAACCTCTAATAGTTGTTCCTTTTTTACAAATCCTCCTAACGAGTTTCTTTTATCAATAATTCTTTCAGAAAATGCTGCACCAATACCTCTCAACTTCACTAATTCTGCTTGATCAGCAGAATTTACATCAATTATAATGTTGTATTCCTCATTATTATATTTTTTGGATTTATTATTTTCACTGTAATTGTTGTTGTTATAATTGTTGTTATAATTATTATTGTATTTATTATTATAAGATTTGGAGTTATTTGCATATTTCTTTTTATTTTCAACTATTATGTAATGTTGAAGTGTATCATAAATATCTTCCGGCATTCCATACATCTTTTTTAAATCTTCTTTTTTATAAAATTTACCACCTTTATTTCTATAATTCAATATAGTTTTAATTAATTTTTCTGATAAACCTAATTTTTGCCACTCGGCTTCAGTTATTGTATTTGGGTTGAAAGGAAAGTAGTTTACAGAATCAATAGAAATAAAAGTATTATTAGAAGAGTATGATGTTTCATATTGATTTTCTGTTTTTTTCTCAGTTAGCGAAGCTTCAAAATCATCAATTTCTTTTTCAAATTCAGAAAAATCTATACTTTCATTTTTTTTCATAAGATAAGCAAATTGCGGGAAAACGATTAACAGAGCAATAATCGTTAATAAAACTATAATACCGTTTCTTTCACTTTTAGTAAATGAGAAGTATTCTTTAAAAAATTGTTTCAAAACTTATTTATATTTTTTAATTTCTCCGTTTTTAACTTTTTTAAAATATGATTTCAAATCTCTGCTAACTTCCGGAGCCAGTATTAGTAAACCTAAAATATTAGGAAATGCCATGCCAAGTATCATCATGTCCGAAAAATCAACTACTGCACCAAGTGAAGTTGTTGAGCCAACAACAATAAATGTTAAGAAAATAACATAATAAACATATTTAACTGCTTTTGTAGTTTTAAAAATACTAAAGAAAATTTTATCGAATAAATATGAAAATCCTTTTAATCCATAATACGACCAGGATATCATAGTAGAAAATGCAAAAAGCAGTACAGCTATCATTAGCAATATTGGGAACCATGAAATAACACTTTCAAATGCTCTTGAAGTAAGTTCAACACCTTCCAGCCCTGCAGAAGCTTCAGGATTATGAAATCCTGTAAAGATAATTACTAATGCGGTCATAGTGCAAATTATGATCGTATCAACAAAAGGTCCGAGTAATGCCACTATTCCTTCACTAATTGGTTCATCTGTTTTTACTGCAGAATGAGCAATTGCTGCAGAACCGACACCGGCTTCATTTGAAAAAGCAGCTCTCTGAAATCCAACTATCAACACACCAATAACACCTCCTTTCAGTGCATCGGCAGAAAATGCTCCATCAAAAATCAATGTAAATGCTTCTCCTATATTAGAAATATTTGAAAAAATAATTATTAATGCTGCAACAACATACAATACAGCCATAAACGGAACAATTTTATCGGTAACCCTTGCAATACTTTTTATACCTCCAATAATCACAACACCAACAAATATTGCTAATATAATTCCAAAATAAAGTCCTTTATCCTGCAAAAAGATAAATTCTGACGAAATTTGAGAAAATGCTTGATTTGCCTGAAACATGTTTCCGCCACCAAACGAACCTCCAATAACTAAAATGGCAAAAATAAATGCCAGTACTTTTCCTAATCCACCAAGCTTTTTTTCTTTTAATCCTTTGTTTAAATAATACATCGGGCCACCTGAAACCTCTCCTTTTTCATTAATGTTTCTATATTTAACTCCTAATGTACATTCAACAAATTTTGATGACATCCCGAGAAAACCTGCAATTACCATCCAGAAAGTAGCACCGGGACCTCCTATTATAATGGCTATTGCAACTCCGGCAATATTACCAAGACCAACTGTTGCCGACAAGGCAGTAGTAAGAGCTTGAAAATGCGAAACTTCGCCTTTATCATTTGGATTGTCAAATTTTCCTCGAATAAGCTGTATTGCATGTTTCATTCCTCTTAAGTTTATAAATTTCATTTTAATAGTGAAAAACAAAGCTCCAAGAATTAACCATACTACTACAAGTGGGATTTTCATCTTTTTTTCATCTCCATTTGGATAAAGTAATGCGTTTCCACTTTCATCATATATAACAGGGTCGTAGATGTTCATTAAGGCAAAAATATCAGCCATTAGAAAAACTTCTATTCCATTAACTATTGGAATAAAAATAGAATTGATAACTTCATCGGCCGATTCCGGTTCAATTGCAATATCCAAAGATTTACATTTACCTTCGGAGTCGGTTACGGTTATAGAATAAGTTTTGCCTTCAGTAATTTTATCAGAATAAAATTCTTGTAATGATATGCTTTTTTCAGACCATTTGCATGTGTAAGGAGAAACTCCGCCCTCAACCATTATAAATAATGCTACATCATTAATTTTATCGGTTTTATTGCTTGAAGAATAACTTACTTTTAAATTGTTATTTTTTTCAACCTGACAATATGAAAATGTTGTAAAAAAACCCAAAAGAAATAATGTGCATATTAATCGTTTCATGCGGAAAAAGATTTTAATTTTAACAATCCCAAAACTATTAAAAATGTGCAATATCTAAAAGTAAAGTTCAAATTTATTATTTAACGCTGATGAAAAAAGTAAAAATAAAGTAAATTTGCATTTGTAATGATATAATAACCTTATAGGATTTATATAATGAAAATCGCAAGTTTTTTTAAAGTACCTCATAATAAAAAATTCAATTATACACCACGTTACTACGATAAAGACAAAGAAGAAAGAGAGGGAAGAAATGAAAAAATAAAAGAAGACTTAAGTAAAAAGGATAACGAAAAATCTTATACTCCAAATATAAGAGGAAGGTTTCAAGGTAATTATTCAAGGCGAGGACAGTCTGCAAAAAAAACGCCACTTTTTAAAATGATAATTGTTTTAGTAACAGTAGGCTTACTTGTTGCCATTTTTTATTTAATATTTCATTATACTTCAATAATGTTTGAGAATGTCTGATATAATTCAAGTTTTACCTGATAGTGTAGCAAATCAGATAGCAGCAGGGGAAGTTATTCAAAGACCTGCTTCTGTTGTTAAGGAATTAGTTGAAAATTCAATTGATTCGGGAGCTGATTCAATAAAAATAATAATTAAAGATTCTGGAAAAACTTTGATTCGTATTATTGATAATGGTTGCGGAATGTCTGAAACAGATGCAAGACTTTCGTTTGAACGTCATGCTACTTCAAAAATAAAAAAAGCTGATGACCTGTTTGCTATTAATACCATGGGTTTTAGAGGTGAAGCTCTTGCGTCTATTGCAGCTATTGCCCATATTGAATTAAAAACAAAGCGTATAGAAGATGAACTGGGTACATTTATTGAAATTCAAGGTTCTGAACTAATAAAGCAAGAACTTGTAAACTGTAACAATGGATGTGTCTTTTCAATTAAAAATTTATTTTTTAATGTTCCTGCACGAAGAAAATTTCTAAAATCAAATCAAACGGAATTAAGACGTATTATTGAAGAAGTACACCGAATTGCATTAGCAAACCCCGAAATAGCAATTCAACTTACAAATAATGATATTGAAATATATAATCTGCCTTCTGCAAATTTGCGACAACGTATAGTTAATATCTTTGGTAAAAATATAAATCAAAATTTAATATCAATAAATACTAAAACAAGTATAATAAAAATAGAAGGATTTATTGGAAAGCCCGAAAATGCCAGAAAAACAGGCGGGCAACAATTCTTTTTCGTAAATAAACGATTTATGAAACATCCGTATTTTTATTCTGCAATTATAAAAACATACGAAAATTTGCTGCCACCAGGTACTAAACCTTTATTTTTTATCTATTTTACTATTGATACGCAAAATATTGATGTAAATATTCATCCCACAAAAACAGAAATAAAATTTACTGATGAGGTAGCAATTTGGCAAATTATACAAGCTACATTAAAGGAGTCGCTTGGTAAATTCAACATTTTTCCTTCTATTGATTTTGAACTCGACCAGTCTGTAAATATCCCTACACTAAGTAAAAATACTAATTTTAAACAACCCGAAATAGAGATTGATCAAAATTTCAATCCTTTTGATGAAAATAAAAAACCCGTATCTTCAAATTTTAATTTCCCGGATAAAAAAAGTGCAGAAAGCTGGGAAAAACTATATGGAGGAATTGAAAATAAATCTTTTGAAAAACGGGATTTAACTGATGAAGAAAAGGACGGAGGAATATTATCGACAAATAATAATTTAAGTTTTTTTCAATATAAGAGTAGATATATCATTACATCGGTAAAATCGGGGCTTATGTTTATTGACCAAAAAAGAGCACATGAACGTATTCTTTTTGAGCAATATGAAAGATCTGTAAAAACTGAAAAATATTGCTCGCAACGCACTTTGTTTCCAAAACAAATAGAATTAAACCCGGCTGATACCGTTTTGCTAATCGAAATAATTGCTGATTTAAACATTTTAGGTTTCGATATTGTCGAATTCGGAAAAAATACTTTTGTTGTAAACGGTGTGCCACCGGAGTTTAACGAGGAATTAATATCGGCAACAATTGATACTCTGCTTGCGAAATATAAGAATAATACTATTGATACTAAAGAAGAAATACGCAAGCAGCTTGCTGCAACAATAGCAAAAGCTTCGTCGCTTGATTATTCAAAAACATTAACAATTGAAGAAATGCAAAATTTAATTGATAATCTATTTGCGTGCAATAATCCAAATTATACACCCGATGGAAAACTTATAATTTCAATTTTGCAGAACGATGAAATAGAAAAGAAGTTTAAGTAAATTATTTAATTTATTTTTGCACATATAAACTTTTACTAAAAAAACAGACTATGAAAATTATCATATTAATATTATCCTTATTATTGGCATTAAACATATCGTATGCACAAAAGAAAAAAAGCAATGAAAGCGCCAGAAAGAAAAAAGGAGTTGCTACATGGTTTTTTGCATCGCTGGGTGGCAGATATGGAAATTCAATGATGTTTAACAATAATGTATCGCTTACCGATGATGTAAATTTAAGTGCTGCAAATCCATCTGTGGGATTTGATTTTAGTTTGGGAATAAATTTCCCTTTTGGAATAGGTTTGCTTGTCGGATTTGACCAATCTACTTTCAATCAAAAATATGATGTTAATACTATTGATTATAATACCACTCTTAAATCTTCGGGTACATTTATATTGCTTAGGGTGGTTTCCGAAAATTTTTCTTATTTTGAAATTGGACCTAAATTTAGCAGATTTAGTGATACTCCTGCTTTTACAACAAAAAATATGTATAACAGTAATTACACTTCTATGATATTTGGTGTTGGAGGCAGTATTTACTGGCATCAGAATTTTGATATTTCTATTGGGGCACGTATTAGTTACGGTTTCGACCTGATGACAAATGGCAGCTACCCGTTTGGAGGAGAATATAACGGACCCGCTTTTAGCACTTCTGAAAAAACTTCTGCCTTTGATGCTCAATTCAGATTAGCTTTTAACTGGCATATCGGGTATTTTAGAGAAGCAGGATGCGACAAGCATGTAAGCTTTTTGTTTTTTTAGATAACGAAAAACGTAAATTATGAAACAATTTGAAAATGTAAAATTAAGTTTAATCATCAGCTTATTAGTTATACTTTATGGATTTGCTCTTGGTTGTTTATTTGGAGCATACGAAAATAATATAAAAAACTATTTAAACTCAAAAGCAGAAACGGTTTTTGAAACAGTTTATAATGGAGATCTTGCCATAAAAGAAAATATTGTGGCAAAAGGATGGGAATATTTTAAGCTCTCACATACACATGCTTTAGGATTAGGTTCAATTTCTTTAATATTAATAGTATTTTTTTCGTTTTTTAGCATAAATTCAACTCTTAAGTATATCACCTCTATGATGATTAGTCTGGGAGCATTAGGCTATACACTTTACTGGACAATGGCAGCTCTAAAGGCTCCCCTAATTGGAAATACCGAATTAACAAAAGAAACATTAAGCTACATTGCTGTGCCCGCAGCAGGATTAAGTTTAATAGGTCTGCTATTATTAATTATTATTGTTGCTTATAAGTTTTGTGTAAACAGTAGTAAACCATTACAGTAAACAGCGCAATTTTTAAAAACAATTTAACACGGCTTAGTGTGGAAATAGAGGAAAGCCCAAATGATTTAATTATAGAATGAGATAATGAGTTAATGATAGAATGTAATTAAGAATTAAGAATTATTTTGTGTATCTTTGGTAAAATGAAAAACCTCAAGTTATGACAAAACTAATACTACTTTCAGTAATCCTAATAGCAACAATAACAGCAAATGCCCAATGGACACAAATAGGAAATGATATAGATGGAGAAGCTGTTGAAGATAGGTCTGGCTCTTCAGTAAATTTAAGTTCCGATGGCTCAGTACTTGCTATTGGGGCTTTTTATAATGATGGAAATGGCAATGAAGCCGGTCATGTAAGAGTTTACAAAAATCAATCAGGCACATGGATACAAACAGGGAGCGATATAGATGGTGAAGCTGCTAACGATTTTTCTAGCATTTCAGTGAGTTTAAGTTCCGATGGCTCAATACTTGCTATTGGGGCTTATCAGAATGATGGAAATGGTACTGATGCCGGCCATGTACGGGTTTACGAAAATCAATCGGGTACATGGATACAAACAGGAATCGATATAGATGGAGAAGCAGCAGGCGATTGGTCTGGCAAATCAGTAAGTTTAAGTTCCAATGGCTCAGTACTTGCTATTGGGGCTTTACATAATGATGGAAATGGCAGTGAAGCCGGTCATGTACGAGTTTACGAAAATCAATCGGGCATCTGGACACAAATAGGAAGCGATATAGATGGAGAAGCGGCAGGCGATTTGTCTGGCTGTTCAGTAAGTTTAAGTTCCGATGGCTCAGTACTTGCTATTGGAGCTTATTATAATAATGGAAATGGCACTGAATCCGGTCATGTACGAGTTTACGAAAATCAATCGGGTACATGGATACAAACAGGAAGCGATATTGATGGAGAAGCAGCAGGCGATTATTCCGGCACTTCAGTAAGTTTAAGTTCCGATGGCTCAATACTTGCTATTGTAGCTTATTATAATGATGGAAATGGCAGTAACGCTGGTCATGTACGGGTTTATAAAAATCAAGCAGGTACATGGACACAAACAGGAAATGATATAGATGGAGAAGCAGCAGACGATAAGTCTGGCAGGTCAGTAAGTTTAAGTTCCGATGGCTCAGTACTTGCTATTGGGGCTGTTAGGAATGATGGAAATGGAGTAGATGCAGGTCATGTACGGGTTTACGAAAATCAATCGGGAATATGGACACAAACAGGAAGCGATATAGATGGAGAAGTAGCTGGCGATTATTCCGGCGAGTCAGTAAGTTTAAGTTCCGATGGCTCAGTACTTGCTATTGGGGCTTATGGTAATGATGGAAATGGCACTTGGTCTGGTCATGTACGAGTATATGGTAATTCAAGTGGCATACAAGAAAATACTATAAATACAGAAATTTCTATTTACCCCAATCCCACCAACGGAAAAATAACAATACAAGCAGAAAACATAATAGGAATAGAGGTGATGGATATTACAGGAAAAACCATTATTAAACATTGCCGCGAAAGCGGTAATCCAGAAAAATGGATTCCTGATCAAGTCAGGAATGAAATAGATTTAAGCCATCAGCCAAAAGGCATCTACATAATAAAAGTAACTACAAACAAAGGAGTGGCTGTTGAGAAAATTGTATTAGAGTAAAGCAACCTTTTTACTGGATTTTGAGTCTAATATGAAAGTATTAACCTTTAAAATTAGCTTATGAAAAAATTATACTTATTTTTTATTGCAGTTCTAATAATTAATATTACCAATGCGCAAAACAAAGCATATGGTGATACTACATGGGTAGATTCAATTGATTTCGAGTCGCCTTATATTAATTTAAGTATTGATACTTCTGCACAGAATTTATGGCAGATAGGAGTTCCGTCGCAAATAATTTTAGACTCGGCATATTCTCCTATACATGCTATTATGACCGACACTACAAATAATTATCCTATCAATAATCACTCTTATTTTGATATTACTTTGATAAGAGACTATACTGAACCAGTATTTATGTTTTGGAATCTAGGTATATCTATAAGGCATAAATTCAATACTGATACTTTAAAAGACGGTGGATTTTTATCAATATCTTATGACCATGGTCAGAATTTTATTAATGTTATTGAAGATTATTCTATTAATTATGGTGTACCACCAAATCCATGGAGTCCATTGGGTCCTTCATATATTTATTCTTTCAATGATACTCTTATTGATGGAAACTATGGTTTTTCTGGAAACTCTGATGGATGGATTAAATCAGGGTTTTTTTGGTATAATATGATGGTAAAAAACACCAAAAGTTGGGGAGACACAGCAATAATCCGTTTTAATTTTATTAGCGATAGTGTAAATACAGATAAAGAAGGCTGGCTTATTGATGATATAAGATTTTTCTGGGCAGATATAGGAGGCAATGTTAATGAAACAATTAATAATTCTAATTGTAAAATCTACCCCAACCCCACCACTGGAAAAATAACAATACAAGCAGAAAACATAATAGGAGTAGAGGTTATGGATATTACAGGAAAAACCATAAAATATACCGTCATTGCGAGCAAAGCGAAGCAATCTGCCCAAAATAATGAGATTGCCACGGGTTATCACCCTCGCAATGACGAGATAGATTTAAGCCAACAGCCAAAAGGCATCTACATAATAAAAATAACTACAAACAAAGGTGTTGCTGTTGAGAAAGTTGTTTTGGAGTAGAATTTAAAGCCAACAAAAAAAGTGTCGGCGTGGCTTTAAGCCACACCGACACTATAATTATATAAATATCGTATTAAAACTTTTCATCATATTTAGTCCAGAGCATATCGCCAAGTTTCCATGCTGTTTCTACTACTTTATTTCCCCATTTTACGGTATAATTAGTAAGAAATTTTCGTTTTTCTTCTTTTGTTTGCAAGAGCATTGTTTTTTTATCAATATCAGATTGCTGATTAAACAATTGTTTTTGCATAGGAGCATATACTTTAGATACATCATATCGCATATCACCCCAACGTTGAGCAGTAAGAGTTCCTAATCTGTTAAAAGCCCACCATGCAGAATTATGTGTATAGCCATTCACTCTTCCGGGAGTTTTGTACGATTCGGGTAAATCGGTAACCGAACAATATATTGGGATATATATTGATGTCGCAATATTATCCTGAGCAAGCCAAACTACTCCACCAATTTCATCGGGCAACCATGAACGCGATTGTGTAATTGTACCATACATTGTATACCAACGTGCTATTGTTCTTTCGCCAAGCCATCCCCAGCCACCGTTTATTTTAAATACCTTGTTCATATCGTAAGGCATAAAAGGATTTGCAAGTGGCGATATTACTGTTTTTCCACTATCATTAGTAACTGTAATATCTTTTACAAAATTAAATTTTGTATTTTCGTAATAATCCTGAAAAATTGAAACCAGTTTTTCAAGACTTATCAAAGTATCTGGTTTTACTGAAAAAGGATGATTCTCGGCATTAGGGTCAAGCTTTAGCGAAGGTGCTAATAAATCGAAAACCCTCCACTCTCTTCTTCTCGATGCAAATGTTGTACGACTTTCAGGGGCATATACATAACAAAATTTAAATGATTCTATAATAGGATTCCACCAGGCACTGTCTTTGGCAACCTTGTAAATATTATCCGATGCCATATAGTAATCTTTTTCTTTTAGGTTAATTTCTTTAATTGTGCTTGCATTTGCATTTACAGAAACGTGATTGTCGGGAACACGCTGTGCTACCCAAATTGCACCGACTTTGCCTTTGCCCGGACCAACAATCTCGAAATGCCAAACTTCGTTTTTATCAGCAATTGTAAGGCACTCACCATAATCATTCCAACCATACTTTTTTGTAAGTTCATCTGCCATTTTTATAGCTTCGCGGGCAGTTGTGCATCTTTCAAGCATAAGACGAACTAATCTCTGACAATCTATTAATCCGCTATCTGATTGCAAACTTTCTCTACCTCCAAAAGTTGATTCGCCAATAGCTAGTTGTTTTTCATTCATACATGGATATGCTGTATTAATAAATCCGTAAGTATGCTCTACTTGTGGAATGCTTCCAATTTCGATATGCGAATAAGCAGGCATTGCCAGTGTATCACATTTGCCACGTTTGTACATTTTTGTAAGGTCGCCATCTTCGTGATCTTTGGCAGGAATAATATTCATCCATGAACGTGTTCGATGGCTATCGTCGGTATGCGATGTAATAACCGAACCATCAACAGTGGCTTTTTTGCCAACAGTAATTGATGTGCAGCCATCGGGAGTTCCTTCTACCCAATCGCTTTTATCTTGTGATAAGCAAAAAGTTGAATATAATAAAATAATAAATAAGGTGATGAAAAAAGTTCTCATTTTACAGAATTTTAAATTTCCGTAAATTTAAACTTAATAAATTAATTTAAGAATAGAATAATAACGTTTTATACAAAATTGCATTCATTAATATAGTTTCAATGCACTTTCGAACTATAGCACAGATAACAAGCTGTTTTTGAAATCATAATAAACAGCATTAGTATAAATCTACAAAACAATTGAACAATGAAACAATTGAACAATTTATTTATAAATTTCAAGTATCCGGAATTAAGGATTACAAAAACTACTCTCTTGTTTCGTTATAAAAGATATTATTGGATATGCTTTGTCCGTTTTTAAAATAGTATTTACCACCCCAGTCGTGTTTAACTTCCCGATAATCATTAGCAACACCACTACGAACAACTATTATCCTTTTAATTATTTTCCCTTTTGGTGTATAATTCTCTATTGTTATACCTTCGGGATATTTTTCCGCAAGTTTTGATAAAAACTTTTGTTTTTCCTCTTCGGTTTCAAATTTTATTTCTTCAGGTTCTGCCTGAGCAGCAAGTGCTTCTTCTTCAGCTTTTATTTTTTCCAGTATTGCTTTAATCTCTAATATCTTATTTTTTGGATATTGTTCACTCGGCAAAAATGTTAATGCTTTTCTATAATATTTTTCTGATGAAGTATAATCTTTTTTATTAAAAAAATAATCGGCTTTTTGTACAGCATCTTTATAATTTGTTCTGGCAAGAGCTAAAGCAGCTGCATCGTTTTTTAATTTATCTGTAATTATTTTATCTATTTCAGCAATTTTATCTCTGGGATATTGTTCAGTTGGTTTAATTTTCTGAGCTTTCTCATACTCTCTTTTAGCTTCAGTATATTTTTTGCTATTGAAATATTTATCTGCATTTACAATAACATCATTATATGCTTTTTCTTTATCGGTTGCTGTTTTTTGGTCAGCAAGGATTTTATCAATTTCTAATATTTTATCTTTTGGGTATTGCTCGCCCGATTTGATACCAAGGGCTTTATTATATTCGCCTTTGGCTTCAGTATATTTTTTACCGTTAAAATAGCCATCGGCTTTGGATATTGCCTCTTTATATAATTTGTCCTTTTCAGCATTCGCAGTTTGATCTGCAAATATTTTATCTATTTCAGCTATTCTGTCTTTTGGATATTGTTCGCCTGATTTTATACCAAGAGCTTTGTTATATTCGCTTTTGGCTTCAGTATATTTTTTACCGTTAAAATAGCCATCGGCTACTGCAATTGTATTTTTGTATGCTTTATCTTTTTCGGCTGTAGCTTTTTGATCGGTAAGAATTTTATCAATTTCTGATATCTTATCTTTTGGGTATTGCTCACCTGATTTTATACCTAAGGCTTTATTATACTCGCCCTTTGCCTCACTATATTTTTTACTGTTAAAATAACCATCGGCTTTGCTTATTGCATCCTGATAAAATTTGTCTTTTTCTGTTGCTGCTTTTTGGTCGGCAAGAATTTTATCAATTTCGGATATTTTATTTTTCGGATATTGTTCGCCTGATTTGATGCCAAGGGCTTTGTTGTATTCGCTTTTGGCTTCAGTATATTTTTTACCATTAAAAAATCCATCGGCTTTGACTATGGCATCCTGATAAGATTTATCTTTTTCGGATGTGGCTTTTTGATCGGCAAGAATTTTATCAATTTCGGATATTTTATCTTTTGGATATTGTTCTCCTAATTTTATGCCTAATGCTTTGTTATATTCGCTTTTGGCTTCAGTATATTTTTTACCGTTAAAATAGCCATCGGCTTTGGATATGGCATCCTGATAGGATTTGTCTTTTTCGGCTGTGGCTTTCTGATCGGCAAGTATTTTATCAATCTCTGATATTTTATTTTTCGGATATTGTTCACCTGATTTTATTCCTAGTGCCTTATTATATTCACTTTTGGCTTCGTTATATTTTTTACTATTAAAATAGCCGTCAGCTACTGCAATTGTATTTTTGTATGCTTTGTCTTTTTCTACCGAGGCTTTCTGTTCGGCAAGTATTCTATTAATTTCCGATATTTTATCTTTTGGATATTGTTCTCCTGATTTGATGCCGATGGCTTTGTTATACTCACTTTTTGCTTCGTTATATTTTTTACTGTTAAAATAGCCATCGGCTTTGGATATGGCATCCTGATAGGATTTGTCTTTTTCGGCTGCTGCTTTCTGGCCAGCAAGAATTTTATCAATTTCTGATACCTTATCTTTTGGGTATTGCTCCCCTGATTTGATGCCTAATGCTTTGTTATATTCACTTTTCGCTTCATTATATTTTTTACCGTTAAAAAACCCATCAGCTTTGGATATGGCGTCCTGATAGGATTTGTCTTTTTCTCCTGCAACTTTCTGGTCGGCAAGGATTTTATCAATTTCTGATATCTTATCTTTTGGATATTGCTCCCCTGATTTTATGCCTAATGCTTTGTTATATTCACTTTTCGCTTCATTATATTTTTTACCGTTAAAAAATCCATCGGCTTTGGATATGGCATCCTGATAGGATTTGTCTTTTTCGGCTGTGGCTTTCTGGTCGGCAAGGATTTTATCAATTTCTGATATTTTATCTTTTGGGTATTGCTCGCCTGATTTGATGCCAAGTGCTTTGTTATATTCGCTTTTAGATTCGTTATATTTTTTACCGTTAAAAAATCCATCAGCTTTGGTAATAGCATCCTGATAGTTTTTGTCTTTTTCGGTCGCAGCTTTTTGGTCGGAAAGTATTTTATCAATTTCTGATATTTTATCTTTTGGATATTGCTCTGTTGATTTTATACCAAGGGCTTTGTTATATTCGCCTTTTGCTTCGTTATATTTTTTACCGTTAAAAAATCCATCGGCTTTGGCTATTGCATCCTGATAGGTTTTGTCTTTTTCGGCTACTGCTTTCTGGCCAGCAAGGATTTTATCAATTTCTGATATCTTATCTTTTGGGTATTGCTCGCCTGATTTGATACCAAGTGCTTTGTTGTATTCGCTTTTGGCTTCATTATATTTTTTACTGTTAAAAAATCCATCGGCTTTGGATATGGCATCCTGATAGGATTTGTCTTTTTCGGCTGTGGCTTTTTGGTCGGCAAGTATTTTATCAATTTCTGATATTTTATCTTTTGGATATTGCTCGCCTGATTTTATACCAAGTGCCTTGTTATATTCAATTTTAGCTTCGTTATATTTTCTCCCGTTAAAAAAACCATCAGCTTTGGCTATAGCATCCTGATAGGCTTTGTCTTTTTCGGTTGCTGCTTTTTGATTGGCAAGAATTTTATCAATTTCTGATATCTTATCTTTTGGGTATTGCTCGTCTGATTTGATACCAAGGGCTTTGTTGTACTCCGATTTTGCTTCAGTATATTTTTTACCGTTAAAAAATCCATCGGCTTTGGCTATAGCATCCTGATAGGATTTATCTTTTTCGGCTGCTGCTTTTTGGTCAGCAAGAATTTTATCAATTTCTGATATCTTATCTTTTGGGTATTGCTCGCCTGATTTGATACCAAGGGCTTTGTTATACTCCGATTTTGCTTCAGTATATTTTTTACCGTTAAAAAATCCATCGGCTTTGGCTATAGCATCCTGATAGGCTTTGTCTTTTTCGGCTGCTGCTTTTTGATTGGCAAGAATTTTATCAATTTCTGATATTTTATCTTTTGGGTATTGCTCGCCTGATTTGATACCAAGAGCTTTGTTGTACTCCGATTTTGCTTCAGTATATTTTTTACCGTTAAAAAATCCATCGGCTTTGGATATAGCATCCTGATAGGCTTTGTCTTTTTCGGCTGTGGCTTTCTGGTCGGCAAGGATTTTATCAATTTCTGATATTTTATCTTTTGGATATTGCTCGCCTGATTTGATGCCAAGGGCTTTGTTGTACTCCGATTTTGCTTCGTTATATTTTTTACCGTTAAAAAATCCATCGGCTTTGGCAATTGCATCCTTATATGATTTGTCTTTCTCTGTAGTAGCTTTTTGATTGGCAAGAATTTTATCAATTTCTGATATTTTATCTTTTGGATATTGCTCGCTTGATTTTATACCAAGTGCCTTGTTATATTCAATTTTAGCTTCGTTATATTTTTTACTGTTAAAAAATCCATCAGCTCTAGCGATTGCATCATTATAAGTTTTATCTTTTTCTGCTGCTGCTTTATCCGCTTTTTGTTGAGCTAATATTTTTTTAATTTCATTTAATCTTTCTTTTGGGTATTTTTCTTCAGGTTTAAGTTTTGAAGCTTTTTCATAATTAGTTTTTGCACTAGAATAGTTTTCTGTATCAAAATAATGATCAGCGCTTACAATAGTCCTGTCATACTCACCTTCATTTGATTTTTGTTCTGCCATTAATTTTTCACATTTGTCTAACTGGTCTTCAGGGTAATAATCGTATTCATCGGCATAACTTATTGCTTCGTCATAAACATCATGAGCTTCTTTATATTTTTTTTCTCTTAATAATTTATCAGCTTTTACAATTAATACTGTATATCTTTTCTTTGTTAAAATTTCTAACTGTCTTATTATTTTGCTAATTTCTGACCTCATACTCTCTGTATATGCAGGGTCAAAATCAAAATCTCCTAAATTATCAAAAAATTTAATTTTAGAAACAGGTTTTTCAAGAGAAGAAATATCTAAACCTTCAATCATGTCAAATAATTCAATAGTAAACTTATAAGGATATACATATTCCTTTCCTTTACTTTCTCCAACATAGGTGTTAATACTAATTTTCTTGGGAACTAATGTTTCTTTGGAAATTTTAAAAATATACTCCTTATCAAAATCAAGCTTTATATTTTCTTTGCCACTATAATTAGTTGTTACAGTTTTAACTAATGATGCCCCATCAAAAACTTCTATTTTTGCTCCTTCAACAGGATTTTTCCCATATTTAATAGATATTTTTATTTCTACATAATAACTTTTATCTTGAGCAAAAGAAAAAATTGAAAAAAAAGTAAGAATTAATAAAAAAAACAATTTTACTGTGATAACACTATTTATGTTGGTTTTAATATGATTCATAAATAAAATTAGACTCTAGTATACTTCAAAATAAAAGAATCAAAAATATGCAATTTATTTTTAAATATAATATTTAATATAACTATTGAATTAAATAAAAAAACAGTATCTTTTAAATTAGATACTGTTTTCTTAATATCAATATTTTATATTATCTTATTATAAATATTTTTTTAGTGTATTGTTTCCCGTCAATATTAATATTTACAAAGTAAATTCCCTTAGCTTGATTAATAAAATTAAATTGATAAAGATTATTTTGCATTAAATTGCTTTCAATATCAAACTTTCTTCCCATAATGTCAAAGAAATTAAATTCAATATTTTTAGCATTTATATCAATTAGTTCAATATTTATTATATTCTGAGACGGATTAGGATATATTATAATTTTACTATCATTATCAAACTCATCAACACCAACAAGGCATCCTATGAGCCTAATACCCATTGAAGTAGTTAAAGTATCACCAAGTACACTTGAAGGTGTTTGCCAGGTTCCTTTTTTTACAAATAAGGTATTGTTTCCCCCTATCCCCCGGTTGGCAGCCATATATACTGCAAAAGTATCCTGAGCAGTAGAGCTATAAAATAGCTCAAAACCAACAAAGAATTCTCCATTGACAGGAGCTGCATTATCAAATTCAACATGATGGTATAAATAAGGAGTAAAACTACTAACAGGAACATCTTTATATTCTAAAACATCTCCCGGCAAACCTGTTAAAGAGTCTTTATCCCAAACAGTAAAACGCACTTTTGAGCTTGAACCGGGTGCTTCATAAGCTTTAATTACCGGAACAATCAACCCCCTTACTACGCTAAACATATAATTAGTATATTCATCAGCATAAGCCCTTATATTATATCCGTTATGTCCCGGGAAATAACCCCATTGATCAGGTGTAAGATGCCAAAACGATAATGGAACTTCACTAGATAATACATTTGTAATAGTATCACAGAAACCTTCCGGTGGCCACCATGGGTCACTTGTTACAACAATATAATCTTCTTTAATTAAAGTATCGGTTACTAATCCATTTTTCACAATCAATGTAACATCAAAAGTTTGTGTAGAAGAATTATAAAGTATATTGGATGGATGTTGATCACTAGATGTTGCAGGAGTTCCTCCAGGAAATAACCATGTATATTCAGTAGGATAACCATAAGTTAAGTCTTCAAACGAAACTGTTTCCCCCAGCACTATCAACCTTGAAGTAGTTGCCTGAAAATTAGCAATTAATGTGTCTGAAATAATTGAACTATCCACAACAGTAATATAAAGTATTTTAGTTAATGTATCTGTACCTAATGGGTTTGTAGCAATCAAAGTAACATCATAAACACCAGTATCATTATATTGAATAAGTGTAGGATTTTGAAGCGTATCAGTAAGAGGTAATCCACCCTCAAAAGTCCAATTCCAGGCATCAGGAGAATTTGTGGTTAAATCAGTAAAATTAACCATACCTCCGGTAAAAACAGTAGTAAAGTTTGCGACAAAATCAACAACAGTTAAATTTGCAGAATCTAAAACTTCAATATATTCAATTTTTGTTTCGGTATCATTTGCTATACCATCAGAAACCGTTAAAGATACAGTATAAAGTCCCTGAGTATCATATAAAATATTAAGAGGGTCTTGATCTGTACTGGTTAGACCATTGCCAAAATCCCAATCCCAGGAAGTTGCCGGACCATTTATAGTAAGATCAGTAAAATTAACTGTTCCGCCTTCAATAACAATTGTATTATCAGCAATAAAATCGGCACTTATAGCATTTGGATCAACAACTTCTACATGGTTTGTTTTAGTTTCAGTATCGTTATTTGTTCCATTTGAAACAGTAAGTGAAACAGTATGAAAACCAACTGTATTATATGTTATAGTATGAGGTCCTTGTGTATTTGCAGTTTGAGCAGGCAGTGCAGCAGGGTCACCAAAATCCCAATCCCAACTTGTTATTGTAGCCGAAGGTGAAGAGATATCTGTAAAATCAACCGTACCGCCAATATTTACAGTTGTCACTGTGCTTGGAGTAAAATCAGCATTTAGCACTGTATCTTCAACTAAAATATAATCTGTCTTTATTTCGTCATCAGTAAGTGTTCCATCAGAAACAGTTAAAGTAACTGTTTTGGGACCAACTGTAGTATAAGTAACAACATGAGGTCCAACCCCTGTTTGTGTTGGCGGAGTAGCTCCAGCACCAAAGTTCCAGTCCCAACTTGTTATTGTAGCAGAAGGAGTTGAGGCATCAGTAAATGTTACTGTATTGCCAACAGGAATTGTTGTTGGAGTACCTGAAAATGCAGCAGTAAGTCCTGTATTATAAGGATCCATTCCATCTAAAGTTGTTTGTCCTGTGCTTGATGGATCTAACCAATGTTTTAATTGTTCGTCAATTGGAGTATAATCATCCCATGAACGAGAAAACATTTGATAATAATCATCAATAACATTACCACAAGCTGCTAGTCCACCAGTAAGATCTCCAACAACTCTATGATTTTCATCAAATATTGCAGAGCCGGAAGATCCACCTTCAGTAACTCCTTCTTCCCATACAGCAATATGCCAATGAGCAGTTGTATCATACCCTCCAGCAAAAGGGTATGTCACAGCAACTGGAGCATCATTATCAACACATATTTTTTTGACATCTCCACCAGGATGATGAATTCCTGTCATATTAGCCGGAGTATTTCCACTATGGTCCCAACCACATAGATATGGGTTAAAAGAAGCAGGTGGGTCGCTACTCATTTCTACTAAGCAAAAATCAAGAGCTGTAGTTGTTGCTCGTAAATCACAACCGGAAACTGATGGGATATTAGCTGTAATAGGGTAGGGATCGGTAGTTGAACCACAAGTTGCTACTTCCCAGTTGAAATTAAATACCCAATCGATATACGCAGCACTCCCAGTACAATGATTCGCTGTTAAAAAATATGGAGTACCATCATTTGCAGTATTATTGAGCAATGTGCCAGAGCATAAGTATCCACCCATTAGGATTCTACAAACGGCAAGTTTTTCAGTTTGCCATGCATCTCCTGTTGGACAATTAATATCAATATTACATGCACCTGAATTTCCAAATGAACCGTCTTTAAATTGTACCCAATTCACGATATTTCTATATGCATGATAAACTTTTGTAATACCAAATTCTCCTTTAAATTCAGCATTTACAGGCTCAAAATATTCAACAGTAATTTTATCGCCATCAATAACTGTTGTGGCAAGAGAATTATATTCTTTATTATTTTTATGAGTAAATGCTCCTAAAACAGATGTTCTGTCTTCATTATAAATAAAAACTTTAGCACCCTTAGGTAATTTGAATGGACTAAAAACAAAACTTAAACTATATGCGTTTTCTGAATTAATGGTAATTCTCCACAATTTATGTCCACCAGGTAAAATTTCCAGTTTTCCGGAATTTTCCATAGTATAATCAACAATTATTTCCTTTGCATAACGATACGGAACAAGTGCTTTATTTTTAATATTCAGTTCATCTTCTGCGAGCATTGATTTAACATCAAATGAAGGCAATTGAACAACAGGAACTTCAGTCTTAACATTAAATGATTCAAAACTTACAGGCAAACCCCCGTCCGATATTTGAGAATACATAGAGATATTACCTAATAAGAATAATAGTGATAAGCAAAAAATACATTTTTTCATTTTAATAAAATTGAGTTAATATTGAATACATTTTTGACCTTAAAAAATAGACGCCAATTATTTTAAAAAGTTGCTTTTTATTTAATAAAAATAATTTTTTCTTTATATGTTTTATCCCTCAGGATAATATTTATTAAATATACACCTTTTGTAAATTCTCTAAAATCAAATTCAATCTCTTTTTTGTTTAATATTTGAATATTTTCTTTTTTTATTAATTCTCCCATTACATTATAAATACTTAAAATAATTTCTTTTTCATCACTTATGTCATTTAATGAAATTGTTATGTGATCAGAAGTCGGATTAGGAAAAATTTTAATATCTAAATTATTAGAAATTAACTCTTCTCTTTGTGTCATACAATCAAGATATTCAAGTCCATCTAAAGTTATTATTTCTTTATCATCAGGGTCAAGCCAAGGTTTCAACTGCTTATCGCTTGTTGTGCCATTTGATTCCCATGAGTAAGAAAATTTACCGTAATAATCAGGATAATTTGATAGTGTGCAATATGAACTTCCTCCTGTTAATTTCCCGACAATTTTGCCACTACTATTAAATATAGGAGAACCTGAAGAACCACCTTCAGTAACACCTTTATCTGTAACAGTAGCAGCCCAATAAACTTTCCAGTGACTACTAAGACCATTACTATTCCATTGCGCAGTAACTAGATTATTGGTATATGTAGATATTTTTTTAATATCACCTGACGGATGGTGTATACATACACCACCACCTGATGATGCTGTTGTAGAACGATCCCAACCATTAAAATATAAATTCCAGTCTTCAGGATATGTAGTTCTATTAAGTTTAATTAAGAAAAAATCAGAACCCGTTGATCCACCATCACCGCCATGTGCTATTAACTCAGAGCCATAAGTATAGTTATTTGATGGATTTGTTGTTGGTGTTTCACAACTATCTGCCTCGTAATTAAAATAAAACCTCCACACATTCAAGTCTGCAGCAGATGCGCCATCTCCACAATGGTCAGCAGTTAAAAAATATGTATCACAATTATTTTTTTCATTATTAATTAATGAACCTGTACAAAACCCATAATCCATGCCTACTCTTAAATAAATTTTAGCAATTCCTCTTTTTTCTTCCTGCCAGTTATCACCTTCGGGACAATTAATATTTACTTCACAATAATCAGAATCTTCAAAGCCTTTAATGCTTGATAATGAACTAACTTCTTTATATACAAAAGAAACATCAAATATTTCAAAACTTGCTTGTTTTGAAACGTTTGCTTCTTCATAATATTCAAGAATTATTGAGTTTCCTTTTATCAGGTCAGTTGCAAAATATTTATTTTCTCCATTGTCCTTATAATTAAACTCACCAAGAATTTGTGAACGGTCTTGATTATAAAAAAACAATTTACTGTTTTCCGGTAATTCAAAATTCAACATGTCTAAACCTAAACCAACAGCATCATCAACAATTATTTGTAATCTCCATAGTCGACTTCCATCTTTTAGATTATCCCATCTGCCTGAATTATTTAAGCTCAAATTACATGGAATTGCAACACCAACTCTTTGAAATGTTCCATTTTTTGAGTTTTTAATATCCTCAATTAATAATCTTTCAATATCAGGAGTTGGTAAAACAACTACATCTATATCATTACTTAACTCGGAATTTGAAAAACTAACAGGATAACTCTCACTATTATTCTGCGTAAATGTCTGTAGGCAAGCTGCCAAGATTAAAAAGATTGATAAAAATAAAGATTTCATAATATATTTAATTTAAAATTTTGATAAAATTAAAAAAAAAAGGCTTGTAAACATAATTTACAAACCTTATTTTACAGTAATGTATTTGATATTTATTTAATCAAAGTTATCTTTTCACTTATAACTTTGTTATCAGCATTTATATTTATATAGTAAATTCCTGCATCAAATTCACTCATATCAATTTTATATTCGCCTGCAGAAAAATTATTATATGTAACAAGGTCAATAACTTTTCCTATCATATTTGTAACTGTTATTTGCATATTTTCTCCACTAAAACTACTTACAACATTTATGTAATCAGAAGCAGGATTTGGATAAATGCTAATATTTTGCACTTCATCTTTTATACCATCAATTGACGTTATTGTTGTATTAATTTCAATATCATCTATCATAAAAACAAAAGCATCATCTGAAACACAATTAATCGCGATATAAACACTTTGATTATCATAAGCTGACAAATCAAATGTTTCTTGTGTCCATGTAATTGGAGCTTCTTCATAAGGAGAAGCTGAAATAAGAGTAAAACTTCCAGGGTCATTATTTGTTGTTGAAACTCCTATATTATACCTTTCTAATCCATATAGATCTGTTATACTTTTCACCCATAAACTAATAGAAGAATTCGTGCCTAATTGAAACAGAGGTGATATTAACCAATCTGCATTAGGTTGTACACCACCTGAGGCTGGAGGCAAAGTAGCAAAAGAAGCGCCATATCTTTGCCCTCCGTGAGCTTCATTTCCTGTCCAAGCTGGTGTTGTTTGAGAAGCATTCATAGCAATAAAAGCCATAGGGTCTCCTTCACCTGTAAAATCAACATCATTACTACCATAAGTTGCAGAACCATCAACATCATTTAATGTCCATGGCGAAAAATCTGTTGAAAAATCGGAACATGCTTCAAAATCTAATGAAAATCCTGAACTTGGAGGAGCAACAGTAATATAATTTACTTTTGTTTCTGTATCATTTGTTAATCCATCAGATACATATAAAGATACTGTATAAGTACCAATATTTGCATAAGTTATTGCAGGTGGAGTTTGACTGGTAGAAGAAGATGGACTTCCGTCTGTAAATGTCCAGTTCCAAGTAGTTGGAGAACCAGTTGAATTATCTGTAAAAGTAACAGAACCTCCTGGTACAACAGCAGTAGGAGTACCAACAAATTCCGCATTTATTCCAGTAGAACATGGATAATCAATTCCACTCATTGTTGTAACACCTGTGTTTCCAGGATCTAACCATGGTTTAAGCCTGTCAGCATCTGCTGTACCATTCTGATCCCAATGATAATAGAATTTACCATAAATATCAGATTGACTGGTTGCAGTACAATATGATGAACCTCCAGTTAATGTTCCAACCACTAATCCGCTATTGTTAAATATTGGAGAACCTGATGAACCGCCTTCTGTTACACCATGTCCGTTTGTGGTAGCTGACCAAAATACTTCCCAGTGAGTACCACCATAATTTCCTAAAGTAGATGTATAGGTTGATATTTTCTTAATATCTCCTGCAGGATGATGTATACTTACGCCACTTGTACTTGCTGTATTGGTTCTATTCCATCCATTAAAGTAAGGAATATAAGTACCAAAATTACTGTTATTGAATAGTAATAAAAGCATATCGGATGTTGAACCTGGACTATTTGCTGCGTCTGCTTTTTTTGTGCTTCCTGTAATAGCTACCTGATAATAGGCTGAAGTTGGATCAGGACACCCTGCACCTTCATAGCCAAAATAAAAAACCCATTGATTAAAATCAGCAGTACTTGCACCATCACCGCAATGTTGTGCACTTAGAAAATACGGTGTACAATCCTGATTGGTATTATTAACCAATGAACCTGTACATAAATAATTACTGGCTCCTATTGTTATTGATATTAATGCCACCCCTCTCTGTTCGTCCTGCCAATTATCTCCTTCAGGTGAACAATTTATATTGACTTCACAAAATTCTGATTCTCCAACTTTACTTGAATTTGGTTCTACCACAAATGGAACAACCTTATATGCATAACTAATTCCTGAAATCTGTAAAGCCGGATTATTCAAACTTCTTCCACTTTCAACATATTCTATTATAACTTTATCTCCATAAACAAATTCATTTGCCCATTCTTCTTTTTTAGGATTATTATTATGTGTAAATGCGCCTAAAATTTTTGTTTGGTTTTCGTTGTAAATAAATAATTTTCCACTTTGTGGCATTATAAATTCACTGTATAAAACGCTAAGACCCAGTGCATCTTTAGAAGAAATTGCAAGTCTCCAAATTCTTCTTCCATCAGGAAGGTCTGTCCATGTACCTGAATTTCCCATATTTAAGTTTACTGGCAAAATAACTCCAAATCTAAAAGGGTCGCCTTTCTCATTTGCTGCTTTATCTTCAATAAGCAGATTTTCGACATTTGGGGCAGGTATAATAATATGGTCAATATTATCTGCAGTAATTGCAAAAGTAGAACTCGGAGGTGTTCCTCCTTCACTAACCTGAGATTTTAGTTGTAAGGAGCAAAATAATATTAACAAACTCATTGTTAACGCTAATAAGTAATATTTTTTCATAATAATTAGATTTAGTTAAACATTTTAATGGAAATTATTTTATTAAATGACTCACAAATATATACTAATAATAATGTTTTTCAAAATCATTTTATTGATATATATCATAAACATGTACTTTATGAAAATTTATTTGATTAATTTTACTATGTAAATAAAATATGATTTTATGAAACTACTTATATGGTATTGCAATAATTTTGAATATAATACGACTATTAATACTATTGAAAAATATACAATTAAAGAAACAAAATGTGAACTTTCGAATGTTTTAGTTGCATTTATTCAGGCTGAAGAAAATGATGAAAATAATTTGAATAGCGTTGAAAAAAAGATGGTTAAGCAAATTAAATGGGCTGCAAGTAAAAATAATACTAAAAAAATTCTTCTTCACTCTTTTGCACATCTGTCTGAGAGTAAGGCAAAACCGGAATTTACTAAAGAACTACTTGATAAAGCACAAAAAAGAATAGAAAATGCTGATTATGTGACTTCTCAAACACCTTTTGGATACTTTCTCAATCTAAAAATGGAAGCTCCAGGGTATTCATTAGCAAGAATTTTCAAAAGTTTTTAACAATGGAAGAAAAAATTAAAATAGCATCAAAAATTATCAACAATTCAAAACACCTTACTGTTTTTACAGGTGCAGGAATTTCTGTTGAAAGTGGAATACCTCCATTTCGCGGGACAGATGGATTATGGAGTAAATACGACCCAATAGTACTTGATATAGATTTTTTTTATAAAAACCCCGATTCATCGTGGAAGGTTATTAAGGAAATTTTTTATGATTTTTTTGGAAAAGCTAAACCAAATGATGCACACAAAGGAATTGCAAAACTTGAAAAAGCAGGTTTTGTTAAAGCAGTAATAACTCAAAATATTGACAATCTTCATCAGGAAGCAGGAAGTAAAACTGTTTTTGAGTTTCATGGAAATTCAAAATATTTAATTTGCACAAATTGCAACTTTAAATTTCATATTGATGAAATTGATTTGTCTGATATTCCTCCAAAATGCAAAAAGTGTAATGGCTTGTTAAAACCTGATTTTATATTTTTTGGAGAAGGAATACCCGAGCCTGCAGGTTCTCTTTCGTATGCAGAAGCTGAAAAAGCTGATGTTTTTCTGATAATAGGAACTACAGGGGAAGTGATGCCTGCAAGTATGATTCCTCAATATGCCAAAAAAAATGGATGTACTTTAATAGAGATAAATCCTAATAAGTCTCTATACACAAATAAATTAACAGATATTTTCTTGCAAGGAAAAGCTTCTGAAATAATTAATAAACTATTAGAAATTATTTAGTTAATTTACTTAATTCTGTAAATGATTCATCGGTTTTATTTAAAATATCTTCATATATTTTATTGAAATGCTGTTTAATTTCCTTTTTATCTTTCACTTCAATTTTATTCACTCTTGCAATCAATTCCTCTCGTATTTTAATAATATCATCAATGATCTTCTCTGCTTTTTCTTTATTTTTATCAGGATGTAAATACATAAAAGTATAACAATCTGAAACTACTTCATAAGTTAAATAATTAATGTCTTTTTTAATGTTCTTTTTACTAGCCATGATCTTAATTATTAAATTTGGTGGTAAAGTTAGTATTATTTTACCTCCAATTCAAAAACAAAAGGACTTATATTAAGCCCATCTCTAAAATAATATAAACCTCCCCAAATATGTTCAACTCTTCTGTAACTTTTTATTTTTTTTCCGAAAATAACGGAAACTTCTGTAATTTGCATATTAAGTTTATCATACTGATTTCTTACAACTTCTCTTTTTGGCTCATTTACGGGTTGTTTTCCAATTTGATATTGTGCAAGAGCTTTTCTCTTTCTTTCTTCTATTATTGCCCTGTTTGCTGCTTCACGTTTTCTATTTTCTTCTTCTCTTTGTTCTGCAAGTATCTTTTTTTTTCGTAATTCTTCCTCTGCTGCTTCTTTTATCTTTCTCCTTTTTTCAGATTCTGCCTGAGCCAAAGCTTCACTTTTTCGTCTATCTTCTTCTGCTTGTGCTAATCCTTTTTTACGAGTATCCTCCCTTGCTTGAGTTTCTGCAATTTTTCTTTTAGCTTCTGCTTCTGCATTAGTCTGAGCTATTCTTTTTCGCTCTTCCTCAACGGCTGCTTTTTCTGCTTCAATTTTTCTTATCTTTTCTTCACTGGCTTTTAGCTCTGCCTCAGCTTCCATATTTCTGTTATTTATTTCTTCCTGTTGAGCCAGATTTCTTGCTTCAAGTTCTGTTTGATTTTGTGCATTTTTTTCTGCCTGAATCCTATTTCTTTCTTCAAGTTCAGCTTTTTTTCTCGCATCGCTTTCAGACTGTAATCGAGCATTTTCTTCTGCTCGTTTTCTATCTTCCTCTGCCCTCGCATTAGCAGCTTCCCGTTTTGCCAGATCTCGTGCTTCTGCTTCTGCCTTTCGTTTTGCTTCTGCTTCTGCCATTGCCTGTTGACGAGCCTGTTCTTCTGCTTGCTGTTTTGCTTCTGCTTCTGCTCTTTTTCTTGCATTCTCTTCAGCTTTTAACCTGGCTTCTTCTTCTTTTTTCTGTTGAGCTTCCCCATTTGCTTGTTCGCGAGCATCTGCTTCTGCTTTTCGCTTTGCTTCTGCCTCTGCTGCAACCTGTTGACGAGCCTGCTGTTCAGCTTGTTGACGAACTTCTTCTTGTGCTTTTTGTTCTGCTATTAACTGTTTTTGTATATCTTCCTCAGCCTTTTTGGTTTCTTCTTCTACTTTAGCTAATTGAGATCTTATAGATTTAGTATAATCAGTATCATAATCAAAATCATCAATAGTTTTACTGTATTTTATTAATCCTACAGCTTGATTATATATAACAGTATTAACACCTTCGTATTGTTTGAAAATATCTACATTAAATGGGTAGTCTTCAAACCCTTCATCAAGAACATCGGTAGGAACATTAGTATCTATTTTTATTTTTTTGGTAACATAGCCTTTTTTTGAAAATGAAAAAATATAAACATGATTATACTCTAGTTCATAGTTAAAAGATCTTTTACCTGCAGAAGATTTAAATGATTGACCATCTCTTGTAACTTTTATATTTGAGCCATCATAATTGCCTTTTTCAATTTTAAACGAACCATAAACCACAAATTTTGGCTGAGTATTTGCAGTAAATGAAAAAAATAAAGTAATTATTAAACACATTTTTACAACAAATAATGTTTTATCAAATTTTATTTTTATTTTTGATGATAAGTTCAAAATACTACAATTTTTTTTCAAAGATAAATTTATTCTATGTTAATTTATAATTTTATGAATTCAAAATTATGAAAAATCTTGTTACAAAAATCATACTAATTGTTATGTTTTTTCCCTTAATATCTATTTCTCAAAATACTAACATGGATGAAACAATTAATTATTTAAATAAAAAATTTGGCAGGGATTGTTTATTAGATACAAAAAATAAAGATTTAATATTAAAATTTTACAAAAATTATTATTTAATAAAAGAAGATAAGGTTAGTTTTTTTGATATTGATACTGCAAAAATATATTACAGCAAAGAAGAAAAAGCTATAATTTTAAAGTGTTACGGTAATGAGAAACTTGTAATGAGAAAAATATATAAAGCAAATATTAAACGAACATATTCAAGAATAAATATTCAATATGATACAGATAGTATTTCAACAAGTGGAGTAGTAAATGCTTTTAATCATTTAATAAGACTAGTTCAGGATGAAAATTATAAAAGTAATAAAGCATTTGAGTAATTTATACAGGATTTTATAAGAAATGTGTATATTTAAAATTTAAAATAATAAGATTATGAAAGTTATTTACATTACATTATTGATTTGTTTTTCAATTAGTTCATTCGGGCAAAAGGCTGAAGAATTTATTCAAAAAGGTGATATCAAAAGTCAAAACGAAGACTATAAAGGTGCTATTGAAGATTATAATAAAGCTATAAGTATTGACCCGGAAATGAAAAATGCTTACCTTCAAAGAGCATTTGCTTATATTCTAATGGAAGATTATAAATCTGCGATAAAAGATTACAGTAAAGTTATAGAGCTTGAAGATAATCACTTATGGTCTTATATGAGTAGGGGAAGTTCTTACAATAAAATTAAGGAATATCAGAAAGGTCTTAAAGATTTTAATAAAGTTATATCTTTAGACCCAAATAATCAGGAAGCATATAATAACAGAGGTTGGTCTAAAAAGTTTTTAGGCGACACTAAAGGAGCATGTGCTGACTGGAAAAAGTCTAAGAAACTTGGCAATAAAGAAGCTAAGATAATATATAAAAATAATCATTGTAAATAATTTAATATAAGGTATTATGAAAAAAATATTATATGTAACAATAACTGCTATTTTACTGATTTCAGTATATTCTTTTTCACAAATAACAGATGAAGACATTAATTGGAACAATTGTTTGGAAAAATATAAATCTGAATGGGGCAAACCATGTCAGGGATGCACATATAATAAAGATATTTATAAGGTATATTTTAGAAATATATGTGATGAAAAAATTGATGTACTTGTAAGTGTACAGGAACAAGACGGAACATGGAAATGTAATTATTTTACAGAATTAGTTCCCAACGATACTATAGAAGCACATGCTTGTAAAGGCTCAGGTAAATTTCTATACTGGGTAAAAAAAGCTGGCGATACGGAAATTACTTTCCCAACTTGTACGGAAGTAAATGAAACATATAAAGAGTAAAACTTATAATTAAATACTTAATATATTAAATTTAAGATTATGGAAAGTTTTAATAAAAATTGGTTAGTAATTTTACTTGTAGCCATTGTTTTTGGTTTGTTAGGTTATTTACTTGGAAAAACCTCTCAAAACATGCACCCTTTTCCTCATTTCGACAAACATAAAATGATGATGTTTAGCGACAAAGGTGCACTCCATGATGATATTTCAGTAGATGTTGATGTTGAGAAAATTATTGATGGAATTGATATTAAAGGCATTGATAAAGATTCATCAAAAGTTGTTGTAATTAAAAAAATTATTAAGTAAAAGAACAAAAAATAATCAATTATTATATATAAGGACAATGGTGTTTTGAATCTCCAAGTTCTCTGTATTTAAGCACTACATTTTTAAAGTCTGCCCAGGCATCTTTTTTTAGATTAGGGTTTCTTAACAAAGCCGAAGGATGATAAGTAGGCATTACCAAATAATCTGACCATTTAATCCATTGTCCGCGTTGTTTTGTGATTTTTATAGATGAATCAATCAGGCTTTTTACAGCAACAGAGCCAAGTGTAACAATAATAATTGGGTTTATTAATTTTATTTGTTCTAAAAGATAAGGCATACAATGTTCAATTTCTTCTTTTTCAGGATTTCTATTGCCTGGCGGACGGCATTTTACAATGTTTGCAATAAAAATATGTTTTCTTCTATCAAAACAACAGGCATCAAGGATTTTATCTAACAACATTCCCGATTTACCTACAAAAGCTTTTCCCGCTTTATCTTCCTCATAACCAGGCCCCTCTCCTATCAACATAATAGGTGCATCGGGAAGTCCATTACCAAAAACAGGTTTAGTACGATTTTGGCACAAAGGGCATTTTTCACATTTCTGAACTTCATAATATATTTCAATTAGTCGTTTTTTTGCGTCCATAATCTGTATAAATATTCTAATTTACAATTTGCCTTTTCTTACTTTTTTCTAATGAAAATTTTAACAATAGAATATAGAATAATAATAATTGAAAAAATCCAGGAAATTCTGCCAATATAATCGCCTTTTTTTACATAAAAAGTGATTTTATCGTTAGCATTTATTTGTCCTTTTATTGCAGTTTTTACCCACCATTCAGTGGCTTGCAAAATTTCCCCTTTCTGATTTATAAAACACGATATTCCTGTATTGCCTGAACGTGCAATACTGCGTCTTGTTTCAATTGCACGGAGCGATGAAAAACTTAAATGTTGTTTATATCCGGGCGTATCTCTCCACCATCCATCATTTGTAATAACAAAAATATAATCGGCTCCGTTTAGTATAAATCCACCCATAAACTCACCATAAATAGACTCGTAGCATATTGTCGCTGCAACTTTTATACTATCTTTTGATGAAGTAAACACTTCGCGTTCTTCTTGTGTGCCACAACTACCACTACTACCTCCCAGTTCTATTGCAAGCCCTTCAAAAAGTTTAAAAAATTTAGGAAAAGGCATCATTTCAACTCCAACAACAAGTTTTGACTTATGATATATTTGAATTTCCTTATCTTTTTCAATTTGTATAGAAGTATTATACGATTCGTAGTAATCTTCACTATCACTAAACTGACGTGCTGTAGGTGATAATTTTTCTCCTTTTTCATACATTCTGAGTGATGAAACTCCAAGGATAAATCTTACATTAGGATATTTTTCAACAAATTGTTTAGCGGTTTGAATATTATAATAATCTTCAATATCGTTTTCCCATACTCCGTTTGGCAAAGCAGTTTCAGGACCAATAACAAAATCAGTATTTTCATCTGTAAGCGAATCGGCTAAATGCAATAAAACATCTAATTGTTCTTTTTCGTCCATCCCATCAAATTTATCGTGAAACGGATCTATATTTGGCTGAATTATTACTATATTCCTGGGGTTTGATTTTTCTTTATATGTATAAAAAATTATCATGGAAACTGTAATAGGAACTGCTACTGCAAAGAACAATATCAACAAATTTGATTTTAATTTTAAAAGTCCTTTTTTAAAGAAATAGTTTTTAAATATTGATATTAAAATAATGTTTACTAGCAATACCCAGAAAGTTCCACCAAGTGTGCCAATATATTCGTACCATTGTATTAAACTGATATTGTTTGCAAATCCATTACCAAGATTAAGCCATGTCCATGTAAGGTCCCAGTTTAAATGAATAAGTTCAAAAGATATCCAAAAAACTATAAGTGAAAAATATCCAATCTGATTACCAAGTTTTCGGCGTATACTGTGAAAGACCCAAAAAACAATTGACATAAACAGGGCATTAAAAATAACGGCCATTATTACACCAAATAGTGTCGCGTAATATATCCACCATGTAGAAATTAAATTCCAAACAAAAAATGTAATATATGAGTAAAAAAACGATTGAATAGACCTGTATTTTTCTCTGTTTTCATAGAGATAATCCTCAACAAACAATAATGGGACAAAAGCAAACAGCAATACAATTCCCAAATGCCACTCTGTCCATGCAAAACTTAACAAAATACCACTAAAAACAGATAATAATAATCGTTGATATCTTTTAATTTTCATTTTCTAATGAATTAGTGTCTGCAAGACATTTCTAAAATTTATAGTTTTTGTGCAAGCACGAATTAGGTTTTTTATTTATCAAATATACTCCTATTAAAGTAATAATAATCCACAATGCATCAATATGCAAAAATACTTCACCGTCAATTAATCCCCAAATAATTGCAAATATCGGAATTATATATGTAACTGTTGATGCAAATAATGCTGTTGTATGTTTTAATAATTTATTTATTAAAAATACTGCAATTACAGAACTAAACAATGCTAATATGCAAATATAAATAAAATTTGTTATATAATTTTCTGTAGATGTAACTGTGCTAAAATCGGAAAATAAAAGATAAACTCCTGCAACAGGTCCTGCAAAGAAAAAAGCAAGCGAAGTTATTTCAATTGCATTTAATTCTTTTAATTTTTCTTTTACAAGATTTACATTAAATCCATAACATATAGTAGCTGCAATTGCAAAAAGTCCAAACCAATTATTGCCATCAAAAAAAGTTGAAAAATCTTTAATGGTTAAACCTATCGCTCCAATTAACCCAATTATTAAACCTACGATATTTGAAAATCTAATTTTTGTCTTAAATAATAATACTCCAATAACTATAGTAAATAGTGGAGTTAGCGAATTTAACATTCCTGCAAGTGTGCTGTTTATTTCGGTTTGGGCAGTAGTAAAAAAAAACGCAGGTATTAAGTTCCCAATTAAACCAATAATTATTAATATAAAAACATTCTTTTTTGTAATTTTTTTTATCCCCCTTATAATAAAAGGAATAACTACAACAAATGAAATAAATATTCTAAATGCTGCAACTTGGTAATTTGAAAATGATTGAAGACCTTTCTTCATCAATATAAATGATGATCCCCAAATAAATGCCAATATTATCAACATTACCCATTGCCAAATTTTTTTATCGAGATTCATAAATTGCAACTGTTTACGGGATTTAAATCGTTTACCGTTTATTGTTAAATGATTTTTCTTTACTTAACGGTATCAATATCGTTTTCATTCATCTTTCTTTTTTTTCTCCCACTGATTTCGCTGATATTCGCAGATTTTTTTCTGCGCTTATTTGCGTTATCTACAAGAAGTTATACAAAGATTTAAAGTCTGCCATTGTTATTTTGCTCTCCTTATTTTTGACTTCTTATTTTAATACTCCTCTTAATATTTCCAGTCCCAACCAGATAACTATCAAGTCGTGACTGTGAACGGTTACAAATAATGGAAATTTTATTGGCAATCGTTTAGTATATATTCATTAGCCTCAAAGCAGCTATATTTAATTGCTTTTTGCCAGTCTTTACAGGCGCCGTCTTTATCTTTTAGATTGTATTTAGCAATTCCTCTTTTTAAATATAGTATTCCTTCTTTAGGATTTATATCTAATGCTTGAGTGCAATCATCTGACATTGACATATAATTCTTTAAACCTTCATATGCATCAACCCTTGCAATATAATATTCCACTTTACTTGAATTCATTTTTATTGCTTTATCTAACCATATTTTTGCCTTATCGTATTTGGTTATGTTTAAATATATTAAGCCTCCTTTATAATATGCTATTTCATGCTTATTCATATATTTAAGATAAAATTTAAGGTCATTTATAGCTTCATTATATAATTGTAATTTTTTTTCAACTAATGCTCTTTTGTAAAAAGCTTCAAAACTTTCATTATTTAAATCAATGGCTTTATTGTAATCGGCAAATGCTTTTTTAAATTTTCTAAATTTCATTAAAAGGTCTGCTCTTTGATAATAATAAATGAAATTATCAGAATTTATTTTTATTGCACTATTTAAATCTGACAAAGCATTTCTATTATCATTTAATAACAAATAGACTTCGGCTCGTTTATAATAGGCTAAATGTGCATTATTCTTATCTTGAAAAATTAATTTATCAAGCTCTTCAAGTGCATCAACATATTTTTTTCGTTTTTTTAAATATTCTGCACTTTCAAAAATAATTTCTTGTTCAGAGTACCAGTCTTTCAACCATAATTGTTCCCATTTTTTTGTTTCTCTTAATTTTATAAAAGCATCATCAGTTCTAATTTTACTTTTTGCAACTTTGTATTCACTTTTTAAATTTATTTCTATCCATTTTAATGCTTCTTCAAAATTTTCCTGAATTGCACAAATTCGGGCTAAATTAAAACTAGCTATTCCACTTTTTAATTTTTCGGCACTATTATAATCTTTTTTAGCTTCATTTAAGCTATCTAATATAAAGTAACATTCTCCACGATGTAAATATAATTTTGCAGTATTTTTGTTCGAATTTATTGCTTTAGAAAAATATGTTATTGCAGAATCGTATTCCTGATAATAAATCTTGGCAAGTCCTTTTAAATAATTATCATTTTCCTGACCAAAGATAAATAATGAAAAAAATAATATTGCGACAATAATAATGTATTTCACCTTATTTGAAATTTGATTTTTGTAAAATTACAAAGAAATGTTGTCTGAAAAAATATAAGTTAAATTATTTTGCGATTATTGAATTGCAGGAAAATAATATGATAAAAAAAAGAAAGCTCCGGTAAGGAGCTTTCCAAGCTGAGAAGAACAAACAATTAAGTGGGCATAAACCATTTAAGAATTTTATCAGCTTATTTTAAATTCACAATAGTTGCTTTCAATTACAAGACTCATATATATTAAAAAAGGTTGCATGGGTATTAATATTTTTTTTATTATTATTTTTGATTCGTATTTTAAAAATTGAAAAAGTGCTGTGTTTCATGAAGTTTAATAAAATATATTATTTAATTATATTTTTATTTTTTACAATTATATCTTGTGAAAATGATAATAATATAGTTTATGAAAATAAAATTAGTGATACATCTTTTGTAAAAATAGAAAATTCTTATGCCGAGCATTTTGAGATTAAACATTATAACGACTATACAGTACTTAAAATAATTAAGCCCTGGCAAAATTCAGAAAACATTAGTTTTGAGTATTTTTTAGTTGAAAAAAGTAAAAATATACCCGAACATATTAAAGAAAAAACTATTATCAGAACACCAATAGAACGAATTATTTGCATGTCAACATCTCATATAGTAATGATTGATGCTATTGGTGAAGTAGAAACAATAGTTGGTGTTTCAGGAAAAAATTATATTAATAATGATCATATTCAAAACAATCCTAATATTCTTGATGTTGGCTTTGAGCAAGGTTTAAATTATGAATTGATTTTAAATTTAAAACCTGATATTATAATGTTATATGGGGTTGAAGGAGAAACTGCAGGGTATCAGAAAAAATTGAATGAACTTGGAATAAAAACAATTTTAAATGCAGAATATCTTGAAGCTACACCACTTGCAAAGACCGAATGGATAAAATTTATTGCTGCTTTATATAAAAGAGAAAAGGATGCTGAAATTATTTTCGACAGGATTGATACAAAATATAATGAACTTAAAAGCTTAGTGAATTCAATAGATTATCGACCTAAAATTTTAACAGGATTGCCATGGAAAGACACATGGTATATTTCATCGGGAAACTCTAATTTGGCTCATTTAATTAAAGATGCAGGAGCTGAATTTTTATATAATAGTGATACTTTGTCTGATGTTATGGCTTTAGATATTGAAACAGTAGTAACACAATCATCTGATGCCGATTTTTGGATAAATATTGGAAATACAAATAGTAAAGAAGAAATATTAATGAATGATTCAAGATTGGATTTAATTAATGCATTCAAAAAAGGAAAATTATATAACAATAATGCAATTGTTAACAAATATGGGGGAAATGATTATTTTGAATCAGGAATTATAAATCCACATATAGTATTAAAAGATCTTATTTATATTTTTCATCCTGAAACTATATCTAAGCATAAGTTAAAGTACTATAAAAAGATAAAATAATTTATTTAACCTTACTTATTAAGCACCTTAAATTCAACCCTTCTGTTTAATGCTCTTCCTTCTTCTGTTTTATTTGTTGCAATTGGTTTGTTACTTCCAAAACCATTATATGAAAGTCGGGTATTACTAATTGTCTTTTCAATTAAATAATCTACAACTGCTTTAGCTCTGGCTTTTGATAATTTTAAATTATATTCATCTGTCCCAACATTATCTGTATGTCCGTTTATTTCAATTTTTAAATTACTATTTTCATTCATCAATTGCACAAGCTTATCAAGCTCAGTTATTGATTCAGGAAGAAGTTTCGATTTATCAGTTTTAAAGAAAATATTGTCAAGTTTAACGATTTCTCCTATTTGATAATTTATTTGTGAAAGTTCCTGTTTTGATGTTGAAACATCAGGTTCATCTTCAATATCAGGTTTTTTCTCCGGTGGTATTATAACTTCTTCAGGAGGACATCCTGTAGCCTTATCTTCACCTTGTTTTTCTCTTATAAGTACATCATCAATGTAATAATATGCTCCCTGAATAATACCCGAAACCTTAACTGCTTTTGATTGAACATCAGGATAAAAATTTCCAATAATAATATAATTTTTTACTGAATCGGGTTTATAAAAACCGCTCATTTTATACCATTCAAGGCTTTTAATTATTTTACATTCATTAATATGTGGAGTAAAATACAGAGGCAGCCTATTACCCGTTTCAAATGCATATTGAGTAAATAAAACACCAATATTATTTGACGATTTAATACCTCTTACAGCATCTGCAACCCAGAATTCAACATAATATTCTTTTTCGGGTTCAAGAGCTTTAATTAATTTAACCTGAATATACTCATGCCAACATGCAACTGCGCCATCATCTCCTTCACCAAAAGTTCTTATGCCTATCATGGTGTTGCCTGTTCTGGGCATTTGTTTTCCAAGGCTTTGTTTTTTATTATTAGGATTTGCCCAAAATCTCTCTTCAACAAGTGTACTTATAACATCCGGAATTGTAGCTGTTGGTGTACTCCACGCATCAACTGCATTATTAAATTCTTTTACTTTTCTTGCCCAAATATTTGGAAGTTTATTTGTTTCTTCAAAACTTGAATTAGGAACAAGGTTTTGAGAAAATAAATTACCCGATAAAATAAATATTGTTAGTAATAATACTGCACTTCTCACCAGTTTAAGTTTTTGAATTAACTGCAAGACTCGTTTATTATTTCAATTTCATTTTTAAACTTTTTAATTTCATTTAAAACATCTTTCAAAATATCTTTTGTTGATTTTGCTCGCGATTGTACCTTTTTAAGTTTCTTTTGTTTTGATGCATCACTAATTTCATTTTCAGCATCTTTTGCAGTTTTAACCAGTTTCTGGAAATTAATATTTTTCTTATCCATTAATTCAACAGTATTTTCACATCCCCAGACTTTTGCTTCTTTCTTTGCATCCTTGTATGCTCTTCCTGCCTTTTTAAGATAATCACCAATCTTCGAAATGCCTCTATACGAGGAATTTGCTTGCCCTTTTGCATCTTCAACTTCTTTCGATTTAATTATTTTTTTCAGATCTTTTGATGCTTTCTCAGCTTGCTTTTCTGCTTTCTCCAACTCTTTTACATGTTTGTCTATACTCTCATGAAATTTCACATTTTGAGAATTCATTATTGAAACACATAACAATAGTATTGCAATACTTAATATTTTCATTTTAGTAGAATTTTATATGAACATTATTATTAATTCTTCAAAGTTAATATTTTTTTAAATGTTTTTGTATATTAATAAATCAAGTATTCTTAATATTTTTGTAATATTAATTTTTCTGATAAAATGAACTTAGTTAGAAATGATATTGAAATTATGTCGCCTGTTGGTTCTTATGAATCATTGATGGCAGCAATACAAGCAGGAGCAAATTCTGTATATTTTGGAGTTGAAAAACTTAATATGCGAGCTAAATCATCAATTAATTTTACAATTGAAGATTTAAAAAAAATAGCACGTATTTGCAAAGAGAATAATGTTAACACATATTTAACTGTTAATACTATAATCTACGATACGGATATTCCCCAAATGCAAGAAGTGATAAATGCAGCAAAAGAAAATAATATTTCTGCAATTATTGCAAGTGATATTGCGAGTATTCAATTTGCAAGGTCAATTGGTATTGAAGTTCACGCAAGTACCCAGTTAAATGTAAGTAATATTGAAGCATTAAGATTTTATTCAACTTTTTGTGATGTTATTGTATTGGCACGCGAATTAAATTTAGATCAAGTAAAAGAAATAAGTAAAGCAATTATTGAGCAAAATATTACCGGACCATCAGGTAATCTCGTTAAAATAGAGATATTTATTCATGGTGCTTTGTGTATGGCAGTAAGCGGTAAATGTTATTTAAGTTTACATGAAAAAAATTATTCGGCAAATAGAGGAGTTTGTTTACAAACATGCAGAAAAGCTTATGTTGTTACCGAAAAAGAAACCGGTTATGAACTTGAAATAGATAATGAATACATAATGTCGCCAAAAGATTTAAAAACAATACATTTTATTAATAAAATAATTGATGCTGGTGTTTCCGTATTGAAAATTGAAGGCAGAGCACGTTCTCCAGAATATGTTAAAATAGTTACAGAATGTTATCATGAAGCAATTAATTCTATTGTTGATAATTCATTTAACATGGATAAAATTGCAAAATGGAATAAAAGGCTTGAAAACGTTTTCAATCGTGGTTTTTGGGATGGATATTATTTAGGACAAAAACTTGGAGAATGGAGTCATAAGTACGGTTCGCAAGCTAAATCCCGAAAAGAATATATTGCAAAAACTACAAATTATTTTACAGATATTGAAGTTGGTGAATTTCTAATAGAAACAGGTGAACTAAATATTGGAGATAAAATATTAATTATTGGACCTACAACCGGAGTTGTTGAAATAAATGTTGAAGAAATAAGAGTGGATTTACAAAAAGTTGATAAAGCAATTAAAGGAGATAAATGTTCAATTCCTGTGAAAACATTTTTGCGTCGTTCCGACCGATTGTATAAACTTGTAAATAACTAATTAAACCATAACTTTTCCACTTATACGTAATATTGATTATATGTTGTTATTTTTAAATTGTAAATAAATTTTGTATTTTTATTTAGTATTAGTATATTTATAGCTTATAAAATTATGATAATGTTTTTTAAGATAGTAATATTATATATTTGTGTTTTGACTTTATCAACGGGAATTATATATTCTCAGATAGATTACACAAATGCAAATGATGCCTATAATACTGAAAAATATTTAGGATACAGAGATATAAGAATTAGTTATGGTACAATTATTTATTCTTATGATTTTACAAATAATTGTTACAGAGAAGGAAATAAAATTTTAATTCCCGATTTAAATAGTTTTCCTGATGGACAATATGTTGTTGACAGTTTATTTTACGGTTGGGGGTCAACAGGAGTAGTATCTGATACTTTATTTCAATGGGATTCAGAAACTAATCTGTCCCAATCTTCTTTGTTTGACATATCTAATTTATTTGTTAGTCCTGTTTCAGATATAACAATGACTTATGGAAAAGCTCTTCAGTTTGATAATTCAAGTTGTTTTAACCTAAATTGCGAAGCAATAATAGATACTCCGTCAGCAACACTAGTATATCAGGGATATACTCCCGGAGCAGGTACTTATGATATTTGGGCAGGTAATGAATTAATAAATGCAGGTGATATTAAAAATACCGGAGTTGAACAAAAAATATCACAACAGCAATCAGATAGTACAATACATGCAGGGTATTGTCCATGTACTTATGGTAAGGGTTGGCGATTACCTACCGATATTGAAGTAGGTCATATTAATGATAGTGAAGGCTATGGACATGGTTTGGACAAGGCTTATACAGGAACAACAATTGGAACTATAATATGGACATCTTCATTATATATTACTTATACTGTAAAGCGTTGGTCTGTTGATATTGCAGATAGTTCATGGAAAAATTGTGAGGGGTTTGTACATAATTTTAATAAAGTAAGATGTGTTTTTTCAGCAGAAGATTATATTGTAAGTAATAAACCACATATATTTCAAAATTCTGAAAATAATATTTCTACACAGCATACAAAATCAGGAGTAAAGATAATTTTTGAAAAACCTGTTAATCAATATGTAGATTTTGTAATCTATGGAATTACAGGAAATATTCTTATTGTAAAAAATGATTATGTAAGTATTGAGTATGAATTAAATTTACAAAATTTATCTAATGGGATATATTTACTAAATATTATTTATGACAATAATACTACTCTTTCAAAAAAGATTATCCGGTTTTAGAAACATAAAACTATTTTGTTTTTATTGAATAATTATTTTCTCTACTCCAATAAAAATAGTGTTATACCAAAAAAAATCGTTTAGAATTATTTAATTATTAATTTACCATATTTAACAATTTTGCTATTATACATTTTCACTAAATATGAGCCTGCAGCAAATAATGAAATATCAATTTCAATTAATTCTTCTCCTGTCAAAATTTTATCAAAATAGATTTCTTTCCCATTAATATCATATATAAAGACATTAGTTATTTCATCAATACCTAAAACAGAAATAAATACTTTTTCATCAGCAGGATTAGGATATATCGATATCAACTTATCCGCATCTATTACATTTATTGAACTAATAACTACATTTAACATGTCAGAAATTGCACTACATCCATAGATATTAGTTACTTCAACCTGATAAAACCCTGATTGCGTTGCAGTATAAAATTGACCTGTTGCTCCTCCAATAGGACTTCCATTAAAATACCACTGGTTATCGGTTGCAGAACTTGATACTAATGTATTCCCCCCCTGTGTTATAGTTGGTTGAACAGGAACTGGATTTACCGTTAATGGAATTGAGCTTACATCAGATACACAACCATTTTCTATTACACTTAATGTAACATTCATTAAACCATCAGCACTCCAATTAACAGCATGTGGTCCTTGACCTGACGGACTTGTTGTTGCTCCATCAAAATCCCATGTATATGTAGCACCAATACTTGCATTACCTGTATATGTAACCAAAGCATCTTCACCAACACAAACAGTATTATCAATTGTAAAATCTGATGTTGGTGTCTGATTCACGGTAATTGATTCTGATGTCAACGGAGACGCACATCCGTTTTCTGTAACTTGCAAATTAACATTATATGTTCCACCTGTTCCCCATGTAATTTCATAAGGTCCCTGCCCTATTCCTGAATAAATAGTTGCCCCATCAAAATTCCAAGTATAAATTGCACTTCCTGTTCCCGTACCGGCATATGTTAAATTAACTGAGTCGCCACTACAAATTGTATTAGTTGAAACCGTGAAATCACTTGTTGGTGAACTAAGAACATCAATATCGTCTGTCGACACAGTTGACACACAACCATTTTCTGAAACTGTTAATGATAATGTGTGTAAGCCTGTACCTGTATAATAGACTTCAAATGGTCCCTGACCACTACCGCTTAATATTATACCGGTAGCATAATCCCAATTATATATAGCGCTGCCTGTACCATTTCCGGTATATGTAACAATAGCAGTATCATAAGCACAAATTGTAGAAGGAGAAATATTAAATACTGATGTTGGTGTTTCGGTTACCGATATAGGAATAAGAGTCTGTGAAGATGTACATCCGTTTTCAGTTACCAATAAAGATACATCATAATTTCCTCCTGATACCCAATCAACCGTATGTGGTCCTTGCCCTGATCCCGGAGTAGCTATTCCTCCATCAAAGTTCCAATTATATCCTGCAGAACCAGATCCTGAACCTGTATATGTTACTGTTATATTATCATCGCTACAAATTGCAGTTGAAGAAACCATAAATGTACTAGTTGGAACATCATTGATAGTTATTCCTTCTGAGCTTTGAGGAGAAGTACAACCTCCCTCTGAAACAATTAATGTAATTGATTCGGAAACAGCAGATGCGAATGAAATATCATAAGGTCCTTGACCAGAACCACTAAAAATGGTTCCTGTTCCAAAGTCCCATGAATAAGTTGCTCCTACTGTGCCTGTTCCTGTATATGTAACAGTTGTAGTTTCTCCTGCACATATTGAATTGTCACTTAAGATAAATGTATTTGTTGGTGTAGACTGAACTGTAACCGGCATAACTGTTGGTGTTGAAAAACAACCATCCTCCGCAACAGTCAATGAAACATTATAACTTCCGGACGAAGCCCATGTAATATCATGTGGTCCTTGCCCATTTCCGGGAGTAGCACTTCCCCCGTCAAAATCCCAAATGTATGTTGCAAGAACAGTTCCTGTTCCTGTATAAGTTGCCGTTACCGGATTCATCGCACAAGCTGAAGAATTCATATTAAATGTTGATGTTGGTGATGTTCCAAAATCTACTTGAATAGTGTCTGATCCCGAACAACCTCCATCAGTAACTTCTACCCAATATTGTCCTGCTACTGTTACATTTAGAGTTTGGTTTGTTCCTCCAGTTGACCAATTAAATATTGCTGTTGGATTACCCGCATCAAGAGTAATTGATGCTGCATCACAAACACTTGTATCATTTCCAATGTCAACAATAAGTTCAGAAAGTATTGTTACATTTACTGTATCATCTTCAAAACCACAAGCATTTGTAACTTCAACCCAAAACTGACCCGGAGTAGATACAAGAATCGCTTGTGTTGTTGCTCCGGTTGACCACAAGTATGTTGATCCCGGATTTCCAGCATCTAATAATCCTGATCCACAGAATGTTGTATCGTTTGGAAAATTCAGTGCTAGTGCATCGTCAAATTCATCCGCTCCAATGTCTGGAGTAAATATATGACGTGATTGACCGTCGATATCATCTACTATTTCAGTAACAGGATATCCTGCACCATTTAAAGATGGATTACAAATATGTAAATTCGATGCTGAAACAAATCCAGGCACAACACTTATACTATTTGCATCTTTTGCACTAGATGCTTTCCAGTTTGCTAAAGTGGCACAATTAGTACTACTCCAATAACCAAGATAAGTACCATTGGTGTAAAGATTATTATAATCACAAATATTAGGAGAAGAAGTATCCTCTACACGAATAGCATACCCGGTACTACTATTACAGAAAATATTATTTTGAATCTGAAGATTACTAGAACTACTGCTATAATACTGGTAGAAACAATAATTACCAGTACCTGACCTACTAATATTTACTGAGTTGTAATAGAAATTCTGATAATTAGATCTTGTAATATAAATACCATGTCCGGTACCAGTACCGCCAACATTAATAAAGTTATTGCCTATTAAACCTCTATTTGAAGAAGTTCCATCACAATAAGTCATATATATAGCATAGTAACCTTTATTAAGTACAATCTTGTTTCTAAGTACTTCAATATTATTATCGCAATAATTTAAATATAGAGCTTGGTAAGAAGTATAAGCCGTATTTGAAGTAATAGTATTATCATTAAAATGCATACCATGCATATAGTCAAGGCTAACAGCTTTGCAATATTGATCTTTAATTTCATTCCCAATAATCTCTAATCCATTACCTGAATTATTATAATACAAGCCAAAACTACCATTCTTAATTATGTTGTTTTGAAAAACATTGTAAGAGTTAGTTCCACTGTTTTCAAAAATCACAGCCATATTAGTAGAAGTACTTGTGGTTGTTGCTCCTTCTATAATACAGTTTCTAACTCTTATATAAGTAGAGGAGTTTGTTATATGAAGTACATTAGCATAACTTGCTCCAATTGCTCTTAAAGTAATACCATCAATTGTTAAATAATCAACACCATTTAATCTGCATGTATAGTTATTACTAACAGTTGGTGTGAAAGTCCATACTACTGCAGTACTATCTCCACTTTCAGATTGGAAAGTTACTGTATTGGTGGAACTGGTGTACATAATATTTTCTATGCTCTCTTGTAGGTTATAAATACCATCGCGCATATTAAATACTACGGGACCACATACACCACCATTTTCAAGATCAACTAAGGCAGCTGTGATAGTTGCATAATCAGGAGAAGAACCACCAATAGTGTATGTTCCTGACATAGATTGGTAAACATTATTGATTGAAGATTGATCGTTATGAGTAAAACCTTCTGAACCACCATTAGGATCAGTTGTCCATACAACAATATCATAATCTAAACCAAGGTCGAAATCGTAAGCCCCAATGTTAATTGGACCGTCAGAACTGCCTTGTGCTAAATTACCAGCCCAAGCATAAGGTGTTTGAGCAACTCCGTTTACAGTCCAGTTAATATTACATGTTGTAAGATTTGCAGAACCAAAGTTTTTAATTGTTGCATATACAAAATCATTATCTATACAATAGGTCTGAGACTCATCAATGGAAGTAATACCTGCATCGTTAACAGGAGTAGTCCATTCATCTGCACCAATATCAGCAGTTGTTAAACTTCTGGTTTCACCATCTATATCTTCTGTTATTTCTGAAACAGCATAAGCAAGATCATCTAATAAATAAGCTTGAACATGAAGGTCTGAATTAGAAACAAATTCTGGAAGAACAGATACCGAGTTGGCATCCTTTGAACTACTACTCTTCCAATTGGCTAAAGTGGCACAATTAGTACTACTCCAATAACCAAGATAAGTACCATTGGTGTAAAGATTGTTATAATCACAAATATTAGGAGAAGAAGTATCCTCTACACGAATAGCATACCCGGTACTACTATTACAGAAAATATTATTTTGAATCTGAAGATTACTAGAACTACTACTATAATATTGGTAGAAACAATAATTACCAGTTCCAGATCTGCTAATATTTACTGAGTTGTAATAGAAATTCTGATAATTAGATCTTGTAATATAAATACCATGTCCGGTACCAGTACCGCCAACATTAATAAAGTTATTGCCTATTAAACCTCTATTAGAAGAAGTTCCATCACAATAAGTCATATATATAGCATAGTAACCTTTATTAAGTACAATCTTGTTTCTAAGTACTTCAATATTATTATCGCAATAATTTAAATATAGAGCTTGGTAAGAAGTATAAGCCGTATTTGAAGTAATAGTATTATCATTAAAATGCATACCATGCATATAGTCAAGGCTAACAGCTTTGCAATATTGATCTTTAATTTCATTCCCAATAATCTCTAATCCATTACCTGAATTATTATAATACAAGCCAAAACTACCATTCTTAATTATGTTGTTTTGAAAAACATTGTAAGAGTTAGTTCCACTGTTTTCAAAAATCACAGCCATATTAGTAGAAGTACTTGTGGTTGTTGCTCCTTCTATAATACAGTTTCTAACTCTTATATAAGTAGAGGAGTTTGTTATATGAAGTACATTAGCATAACTTGCTCCAATTGCTCTTAAAGTAATACCATCAATTGTTAAATAATCAACACCATTTAATCTGCATGTATAGTTATTACTAACAGTTGGTGTGAAAGTCCATACTACTGCAGTACTATCTCCACTTTCAGATTGGAAAGTTACTGTATTGGTGGAACTGGTGTACATAATATTTTCTATGCTCTCTTGTAGGTTATAAATACCATCGCGCATATTAAATACTACGGGACCACATACACCACCATTTTCAAGATCAACTAAGGCAGCTGTGATAGTTGCATAATCAGGAGAAGAACCACCAATAGTGTATGTTCCTGACATAGATTGGTAAACATTATTGATTGAAGATTGATCGTTATGAGTAAAACCTTCTGAACCACCATTAGGATCAGTTGTCCATACAACAATATCATAATCTAAACCAAGGTCGAAATCGTAAGCCCCAATGTTAATTGGACCGTCAGAACTGCCTTGTGCTAAATTACCAGCCCAAGCATAAGGTGTTTGAGCAACTCCGTTTACAGTCCAGTTAATATTACATGTTGTAAGATTTGCAGAACCAAAGTTTTTAATTGTTGCATATACAAAATCATTATCTATACAATAGGTCTGAGACTCATCAATGGAAGTAATACCTGCATCGTTAACAGGAGTAATCCATTCATCAGCACCAATATCAGCAGTTGTTAAACTTCTGGTTTCTCCATCTATATCTTCTGTTATTTCTGAAACAGCATAACCAAGATCATCTAATAAATAAGCTTGAACATGAAGATCAGAATTAGAAACAAATTCTGGATCAATAGAAACAGAGTTTGCATCTTTTGAACTAGACGCTTTCCAGTTTGCTAAAGTGGCACAATTAGTACTACTCCAATAACCAAGATAAGTACCATTGGTGTAAAGATTATTATAATCACAAATATTAGGAGAAGAAGTATCCTCTACACGAATAGCATACCCGGTACTACTATTACAGAAAATATTATTTTGAATCTGAAGATTACTAGAACTACTGCTATAATACTGGTAGAAACAATAATTACCAGTACCTGACCTACTAATATTTACTGAGTTGTAATAGAAATTCTGATAATTAGATCTTGTAATATAAATACCATGTCCGGTACCAGTACCGCCAACATTAATAAAGTTATTGCCTATTAAACCTCTATTTGAAGAAGTTCCATCACAATAAGTCATATATATAGCATAGTAACCTTTATTAAGTACAATCTTGTTTCTAAGTACTTCAATATTATTATCGCAATAATTTAAATATAGAGCTTGGTAAGAAGTATAAGCCGTATTTGAAGTAATAGTATTATCATTAAAATGCATACCATGCATATAGTCAAGGCTAACAGCTTTGCAATATTGATCTTTAATTTCATTCCCAATAATCTCTAATCCATTACCTGAATTATTATAATACAAGCCAAAACTACCATTCTTAATTATGTTGTTTTGAAAAACATTGTAAGAGTTAGTTCCACTGTTTTCAAAAATCACAGCCATATTAGTAGAAGTACTTGTGGTTGTTGCTCCTTCTATAATACAGTTTCTAACTCTTATATAAGTAGAGGAGTTTGTTATATGAAGTACATTAGCATAACTTGCTCCAATTGCTCTTAAAGTAATACCATCAATTGTTAAATAATCAACACCATTTAATCTGCATGTATAGTTATTACTAACAGTTGGTGTGAAAGTCCATACTACTGCAGTACTATCTCCACTTTCAGATTGGAAAGTTACTGTATTGGTGGAACTGGTGTACATAATATTTTCTATGCTCTCTTGTAGGTTATAAATACCATCGCGCATATTAAATACTACGGGACCACATACACCACCATTTTCAAGATCAACTAAGGCAGCTGTGATAGTTGCATAATCAGGAGAAGAACCACCAATAGTGTATGTTCCTGACATAGATTGGTAAACATTATTGATTGAAGATTGATCGTTATGAGTAAAACCTTCTGAACCACCATTAGGATCAGTTGTCCATACAACAATATCATAATCTAAACCAAGGTCGAAATCGTAAGCCCCAATGTTAATTGGACCGTCAGAACTGCCTTGTGCTAAATTACCAGCCCAAGCATAAGGTGTTTGAGCAACTCCGTTTACAGTCCAGTTAATATTACATGTTGTAAGATTTGCAGAACCAAAGTTTTTAATTGTTGCATATACAAAATCATTATCTATACAATAGGTCTGAGACTCATCAATGGAAGTAATACCTGCATCGTTAACAGGAGTA